>OJSN01000002.1_pt1 | contig 266852 bp, 187 predicted proteins | sample 1599421 | NCBI WGS metagenome assembly OJSN01 (sample SAMN04168659, study PRJEB22393) | human gut metagenome | biome: human gut microbiome; feature: stool | host: Homo sapiens | collected 2014-05-12
TTCTTATTAACGTTCATAAAGAACTATGTTTTCCATGGCAAAGATAATGGTAGAGTTTCGACCCATTCCTCGTAGAGGAAAAAGCCACTTACATACGACACTAATAGTCAAGCATTTACAATCCTCATTCTTTGTAATATTTTTCCACCTTGCAAGCTATCCTATCTTTCCATTTTCACACCGTTTCTACATCTCTAAATCATTACAAAAAGATAAATATAATTATTTCAATATGAGAGCAACTCAGAATGATATCATTTCCAATTAATACAGATTAAGTTTGCTTTTTTCTGCAAAAATGTTATCTTTGTGGATAGGTAATGTGTATAACATTATTTTCATATGCTCACAATGATTAAATTATAGATAAATAAATTGTTTAATCTTTTAAAGTTTGCATTATGGAAAAGAATAAAATTGGCTTAAATGCAGGAAAAGTGTGGCGCATCTTAAATGAAAAAGGTGAACTTTCCATGTTCGATTTGTGCCATGAGCTGGGTTTGACGTTTGAAGATGTAGCTCTTGCTATTGGTTGGCTGGCCAGAGAAAGCAAAGTGTTATTAAGAAAAAAAGAGGGAATGCTTTTTGCAAGCATTGAGAATGTTGAATTTTCTTTTGGCTAAAGTGGAAACTAAATTACATTTAAAGTGGAAATCTGCTTTATGATCTACACTACTAAAAATTTAATAAAGCGGATATGTGGGGATATTTGCGTTTAAAATATTGTTACTTTTGATTCAGCTCCATTACACACTCAATAACAAACAGACTACATAACAGAGCTAAATCAAAACTGTCTCTTAGCGTTCTATAGTGAAAGTAAAACGCCACCAAAAGGATCAATCTTGTGGCATCAACACCACTCCCAACTTTTTCTTACCATCCATCTTCACTACTATTGGTTTTTCAAACCGCACATGCCGCAAGAATTTCGTCTCCTCAACAGCAGGCTGCGCATTCAGGAAGTCCTGATTATAAACACCGTCATTCATAAAAGCATTAATAGTGAAATAGCCCACTCCAAACGAAGTAAGGTTCTGGAAGAAGTGTGTTCCCTGACTGGGATCTACCCGATAGTTCGTCAGCCCGGCTTCCACAATGACACGGGCAGCAGAAATATGCGGCCACTTCACCGGAATGCCGAGCCAAGTATCACTACTTCCCCATCGTCCGGGTCCAACCAGTACATAATTCTTCCCTTCGTTTAAGAACTGCTGATTCATCTTTTCTATCTCCCAGGCGATAGCCTGATTATTGGAAGCACTGTATCCGTCGGTCTTAACATAAATGATATCACACACTTCATTCATGATTCCGTGTCCTAATGAGTTGTTAGAACGCAGAATGACATCTTCATCCGGAATAGCGGTGAGATCTTCGTCAAGCATCTCTTTTGTATCGACAATGGGACGAATCTGCAACAAGTAGAATGTACCCGTCTTATCTTGTTCACGACTCAAAGTAGCAGCAAACTCTATCTCTACAGGGCGACGCATCTCCTGTTCGCTATGTTTCAAAACCAATTGCAGGATACGAGCCAAAGGGAATACATCATGTTGCAGGATATTGGCAAACGTGATCACTTTGCGTCCGCCCGGATACAATCCATCGCGGATCACCTGATCATAAGGATCGTAAGTAGAAGCAATGTAACGCAACGCACCATCTTTTTCCGCCTCTTTCACATGAAGTTTCAGCAGATTGAATCCGTCATCAATAGAAAAGTCTTCTCCTGCATTTTTAAGATCGAGCGCATAAAAGCGGGTTTGCGTCTCCTTTAAAGCTATTTCCATTTCACTGGTCTGTAATACCTGATTGGGGTGATAGGGAGAGAAACGAAGCGTCATTCCGCCATCCACAATGTATTTACCAAGCCCAAGAGCGAGATTGACCGTACCCTCTTCCGCTTTCTCATCTCCTATCGGATAGTAATTGAGCGAACGGGCCACACCGGACATAGACGGATAATAGCGGTCGCCATACTGGTTACCCACCACTTCTTGCAGGATAACAGCCATCTTCTCCTGATCGATCACATTGGAGGTAGCCTGCATATATGCTTTACTGTCTTTGAAATAGACAGATGCATACACCCCTTTGATAGCATCGGAAAGCATACGGAGCATCTCGTACTTATCATCCAGATAAGGAATCATATAAGTATTGTAAATCCCGGCAAATGGCTGATAATGAGAATCTTCCAACAATGAAGAGGAACGAATGGCAATAGGCGACTTCACCACATCAAAAAAAGTAAAAAAGTCTTCTACCAGTCTGTCCGGCAACTTTGCTTTCAGAAAGTATTTCAGAATCACATCATCATCGGCGTCAGAAAGAGCTATCTGATATAGATTATTGATGTCCATAAATTCATCAAAGACATCCGTACAGAGTACTACCGTCTTCGGGATGGCAACACGGGCATTCTCAAATTCTTCAAATTCAGGATGACGCTTCACCATATTATCAATGAAAGCCAGTCCACGTCCCTTGCCTCCCAAAGACCCATCACCGATACGGGCAAAATTGGAATAACGGTCGAAACGGTCGCGCTTAAAAACAGCCACCACTCCCTGATTTTTCATCTTACGATACTTCACAATGGCTTCGAAGATAATCCGCCGATGAGCATCTACATCCTGCAAGCTATTCCAGGTGATAGGTTTAAGGAATTCCGCCACGGGAAACATAGCCCGCGAATACAGCCAGCGCGATACATGATTGCGTGAAATGTGATACAAAAATGATTCGGCCGGAACAGCAAAAAGAATATTTTGCAGCTCTTTCAGGTTCCGCACGCGGGCAATCTCCTCTCCCGTTTCGGGGTTACGAAAGACAAAATCTCCGAAACCAAAATTGTCAGAAACAATACGGCGCAGATCCACATCCATTTTCTTGGAATTCTTATCAATAAAACTGGCACCATATTTGGCTGCATAGGAAGAATTCTCCGATTCGGACGACTGGATAATAAGGGGCACAAACGGATCTTCTTTTCGTATGGCAGCACAAAGTTTAATACCTGCCAACCCATCCTTCTCCCCACGCTCTACACGGGGAAACCGCACATCGGTAATCACCCCAAGTATATTGTTTTTATATTTTTCATACAGAGTAATAGCCTCTTCATACGTACGTGCCAGTACTATTTTAGGACGTCCACGCATACGCAAAGTACGCTGATGAGCATTCAGGGCCTCAGTAGAAAACTCCTGGCTCTGCTTCAGGACGAACTTATACAGGTTGGGCAACACCGAAGAGTAGAAACGGATGCCGTCTTCCACCAGTAAAATAAGCTGTACTCCTACTTCTGCCACATCGTGCTCCAAATTCATCTTATCCTCTATCAACTTAATGATAGATACCAGCAGATCGGTATTGCCCAGCCAGCAGAACACATAATCAAATGCGCTCAGATCTTCATCGGCAATACGTGCTGTAATACCATGGCTGAAAGGAGTAAGAATGACAATAGGAATGTGCTCATACAAACTCTTGATATGACGCCCGATATCAAAACTGTCATTATCTCCCGTACCCGGCATACAAATAACAAGATCAAATGTCATACTTGCAAGCAGTGCCAAAGCCTCCTCTTCTGTAGAAACCTGCGAAAAACGGGGAGGATAACGAAGCGACAAGGAAGTATATTCGTTAAAAATTTTTTCATCAATACGCCCGTCATCTTCAAGCATAAAAGCGTCATACGGATTGGCTATCAACAGGACATTGAAAATACGCCGCGTCATCAGATTGGCAAACTGCGTATCTTTGAAATAAAGCTGATTTAATTTGTATTTACTGAGCATGGATTTCCTGTAGTTAAAAATTGAAAGACAAAATTCGCCTTTTTTATCCGGAAATGCAAATGAATTTTATAGAATTAAAGGTGGTTATTTCACCGCTTCTGTATATATTTGTACTTTTCTCACTACAAACAACTATTTATAATGAAAAAAACAGTCTTATTATTAAGTGGAATTATGGTCATGTCATGTACATCCCAACAAAAAAAATTGGTCTACCCGGAAACGACAAAAGTAGACACAATAGATGTGTACTTCGGTACAGAAGTACCCGACCCTTATCGCTGGCTGGAGAATGATACCAGTGCTGCTACCGCCGCCTGGGTAGAAGCAGAAAACAAAGTGACAAACGCATACCTTGCTCAAATACCTTTCCGTGAGCAACTGCTGAAACGCTTAACCGATCTGGCTAATTATGAGAAAATAGGTACTCCGTTCAAGAAACATGGAAAATACTATTTTTATAAAAATGACGGATTGCAAAATCAGAGTGTATTATATGTACAAGACTCATTAGACGGAGAAGCCCGTGTTTTTCTGGATCCGAACCAATTATCAGATGATGGTACGGTAGCACTCACCAGCCTCTCTTTTTCCAACGATGGTAAATATACAGCTTATACCATTTCGCGTAGTGGTTCGGACTGGTCCGAGATCTATGTAATGGATACCGCCACAGGCAAATTGCTCGAAGATCATATTAACTGGGCCAAGTTCACAGGAGCAGCCTGGCAAAAGGATGGATTTTATTATAGCGCATACGATGCTCCGGCAAAAGGTAAAGAATTCTCTAATGTCAATGAAAACCATAAGATATATTACCATAAAATCGGTACTCCGCAAGCTGAGGATAAGCTAATATACGAGAATCCCGCATATCCGAAACGTTTCTATTCGGCCGGCACAAGTAAAGATGAACGCATTCTCTTTATATATGAATCGGGAGCCGGAAGAGGAAACAACTTATTTATAAAGGATTTAAAAAAATCAAATGCACCACTTATACAGTTGACTACTGACTTTGATTACCAATATTCTCCGATAGAGGTTATCGGTGACAAAATGTATATATTTACCAATTACGGTGCTCCGAAAAACCGGATTATGGTGGCTGATATCAACAATCCAATATTGGAAAACTGGACAGAACTTGTACCCGAATGCAGCAACGTTCTTTCCGATGCAGAAATAATTGGTGGTAAACTCTTTCTGACTTACGACAAAGACGCATCCAACCACGCTTATGTCCATGATCTTAATGGGAAAAGATTACATGAAATCAAACTCCCCTCATTAGGTTCCATAAGTTTCAGCGGCACCAAAGATGATGAAGAATGCTTTTTTGGTTTTACTTCATTTACTACTCCCGGAGCCACCTATAAATATGATATGGATACAAATACTTATGAACTGTATCGTGCTCCGAAAGTAAAGTTCAACCCGGACGAATTCATAACCGAACAGATCTTCTTCCCCAGTAAAGACGGTGTTATGATTCCGATGTTCCTTACATATAAAAAAGACTTGAAGAGAGATGGGCAAAACCCGGTATTCCTTTATGGATACGGAGGGTTTGGCATCAGCCTCAACCCGGGATTCAGCATCAACCGCATTCCATTCCTTGAAAATGGAGGTATTTATGCACAGGTAAACCTGCGGGGTGGTAATGAATACGGTGAAGAGTGGCACGTTGCCGGTACTAAGATGGAAAAGCAAAATGTGTTCAATGATTTTATATCTGCCGCCGAATTCCTTGTCAACAATGAGTATACCAATCCGGATAAAATAGCCATCGTAGGTGGTTCAAACGGTGGTTTGCTGGTAGGTGCCTGTATGACGCAACGCCCCGAACTGTTCAAAGTAGCCATTCCGCAGGTGGGAGTTATGGATATGCTCCGATATCATAAGTTTACTATCGGCTGGAACTGGGCCAGTGATTATGGAACAAGTGAAGACAGCAAAGAGATGTTCGAATACCTTAAAGGATACTCTCCACTACATAATCTGAAACCTGGTACGAAGTATCCGGCAACCATGGTTACTACTGCCGATCATGACGACCGAGTAGTTCCGGCCCATTCATTCAAATTTGCAGCTACTTTGCAGGAGTGCAATGACGGTACTAATCCAACCCTTATCCGCATCGATAGCAAAGCCGGACACGGAGCGGGGAAACCAATGACAAAAGTACTGGAAGAGCAAGCCGATATATACGGATTTATTATGTATAATTTAGGAATGAATCCAACAACACTCTAAACTATTAAGGGGATTTACGATTAGACGATCCGAAGATTCGGAGATTTACGATTAGACGATTTACAATTTACGATTGAAGTTACTTATAATTTTATGTAATCCCAATCGTAAATCGTAAATCGTCTAATCGTAAATCAAATTGTCATTTTATCATTATTTAATCAAAATATCACCATAAAAAAGAGGTTTATAGAAAAGTTTTCCTATATTTGCAGTGTCAGTAGCTGACATTTTATCAGAATAAACCTTTTAAAACATAGTATTATGAACATTCAGAAAATTATGTCCTCTCTTGAGGCGAAACATCCCGGTGAATCTGAGTACCTTCAGGCAGTCAAAGAAGTACTTCTCTCTATTGAAGATATATACAATTTGCATCCGGAGTTCGAAAAAGCCAAAATAATAGAAAGACTTGTCGAACCGGATCGTATCTTTACGTTTCGTGTAACATGGGTAGATGATAAAGGTGAAGTACAAACCAATTTAGGCTATCGTGTACAGTTCAATAATGCTATCGGCCCGTATAAAGGCGGTATCCGTTTCCATGCATCTGTAACCCTTTCTATTTTGAAGTTCCTGGGCTTCGAACAAACATTCAAAAACGCATTGACTACCCTGCCGATGGGTGGTGGTAAAGGTGGTTCAGACTTCTCTCCCCGTGGAAAGAGCGATGCCGAAATCATGCGTTTCTGTCAGGCTTTTATGCTCGAATTATGGCGCCATATAGGTCCGGATATGGATGTACCTGCCGGTGATATAGGTGTAGGAGGCCGCGAAGTTGGTTATATGTTTGGTATGTATAAAAAGCTGACACGCGAACATACTGGCACTTTCACCGGTAAAGGTATGGAGTTCGGCGGTTCCCGTATCCGTCCCGAAGCTACCGGCTTTGGTGCCTGCTATTTCGTTCAGCAAATGCTGAAAGATAAAGGAACCAGTTTTGAAGGTAAAACAGTAGCCATCTCCGGTTTCGGTAATGTAGCATGGGGTGCTGCTATTAAAGCTACAGAATTAGGTGCCAAAGTGGTTACCATTTCCGGTCCTGACGGCTACATCTATGACCCGGATGGTATTTCCGGTGAGAAAATAGACTATATGCTCGAACTGCGTGCCAGCGGCAATGACATTGTAGCTCCTTATGCCGAAGAATATCCGAATGCAACTTTCTACCCGGGTAAAAAACCTTGGGAACAGAAAGTAGATATCGCTATGCCTTGCGCCACTCAGAATGAAGTGAACGAAGAAGACGCCAAACAATTGGTTGCTAACGGAGTGATGTGTGTAGGTGAAGTGTCTAATATGGGATGCCGCCCCGAAGCTATCGATACATTCCTTGCTGCACGTATCATGTATGGTCCGGGTAAGGCAGTCAATGCTGGAGGTGTAGCAACTTCCGGCCTTGAAATGACTCAAAATGCAATGCATATCTCCTGGACTTCAGAAGAAGTAGATAAGAATCTGCATCAGATTATGAACGATATTCACGCCCAATGCGTAAAATATGGTACTGAAAGTGACGGTTATATCAATTATATGAAAGGTGCCAACATTGCAGGATTCATGAAAGTGGCTCATGCGATGCTTGGACAAGGAATTATTTAAGATTTACGATTGGACGATTTACTATTTACGATTAGGATTACATTTATTTATAAGTAACTTCAATCGTAAATGGTAAATCATCTAATCGTAAATCTCCGGATTGTTTAATCGTAAATAGAAAAACTTTGTTTAGTTGTATTTGTATTTGTGGTTTGCGCTACTCTCCTCCTGTGACAGGACGTGGGTAGCGCACTTTTTTACCAGAAGGTTTCATTTTCAACTAAAATAGCCTAACTTTGCATCTCAAAATCAAAACATAATAATGAGATGTTACAACCGGAATTAAAACTGCGCCGCGATAAAATACGCTGGCTAATGGCTCAACAAGGCATTGATGCCGCACTAATCACTTGTAATGTAAACTTGCTCTATACGTATGGCCGCGTTGTCAGCGGATATTTATACTTACCTCTTAACGCTCCCGCCCGCTTATTTGTAAAACGTCCCAACAATATATCGGGAGAACATATCTTCTCTGTCCGCAAGCCGGAACAGATCATAGATATCCTGAAAGAGGAAAAATTGCCTATGCCAACCAAACTGATGCTCGAAGGTGACGAACTGCCCTATACAGAATATGTACGCCTGGCTGCCATGTTTCCCGATATAGAAGTTGTTAATGGTACCCCGCTTATCCGCCAGGCACGGAGTATAAAGACAGCCATCGAAATAGAATTGTTCCGTCGTTCGGGAATTGCACATGCCAAAGCATACGATCGGATTCCTTCTGTCTATCGTCCGGGAATGACTGATCGCGAATTTTCCATCGAAATTGAACGCTTGATGCGCCTGGAAGGATCATTAGGTATTTTCCGCGTATTCGGTCAAAGTATGGAAATCTTTATGGGAAGCGTACTGACTGGTGATAACGCTGCTGCACCTTCTCCCTACGACTTTGCTTTGGGAGGTGAAGGGCTCGATCCGGCACTGCCGGGAGGAGTGAATGGCTCTCCGCTGAAAGAAGGCCAAAGCGTAATGGTAGATTTAGGTGGTAACTTCAACGGATATATGGGCGATATGAGCCGCGTGTTCTCTATTGGTAAACTAAGTGAAAAAGCCTATGCCGCACATCAGGTTTGTCTGGATATACAAAACGAGGTTGCTTCACTGGCTAAGCCCGGAGCTGTATGTGAAGATTTGTATAACACTGCCATTGAGATGGTTACCAAAGCCGGATTTGCAGAAAACTTCATGGGCATCAGCCAACAGGCACGTTTCATCGGTCATGGCATTGGATTGGAAATTAACGAAATGCCTGTAATTGCACCACGTATGAAACAAGAGCTGGAACCAGGTATGGTATTTGCTTTAGAGCCCAAAATCGTTCTACCAGGTGTCGGTCCTGTTGGTATTGAAAACTCATGGGCTGTCACCAGCGAAGGAGTTGAAAAACTGACGATCTGTAATGAAGAAATTATTGAACTCTGAAATAGTGATTAGTGAGTAGTGATAAGTGATTAGTAGGCTGCGCATCATGCCGCACGGTACTAATCACTTATCACTACTCACTAATCATTCCTCACTACTCCTCCATCTGAGTTTCCAACCTTAAATTCTCCCACTCCGTCCATGTAGGAGAAACCATGCACTGCGGCTCCTGTATTTTACCAATCATGGCAGTTGCTTTTTTCACGGCAGCACTGGTTTTCTCAAAGAGTTCTTTCATTGAAAGGTTTCCTTTTGCATCCTTAATCGTTTTAATCAGGAAGTAAGTATAATAGCCCTGCTTTTTATCGTGATAAACACTTGAGGTCTGATCACCACTACTCGAAGAGAAACTCAAAGTGTTACCCTGAGGCAATCCTACTTTCGGCACTACGCGTACTCCTTTCTGTGCAAGCAGCGGAGCAGCACTCTTATAGCCACCACTGAAACAAGCATCGAGAAATACGTACGCACCCTTCACCGGATAAGTAGCCAATTCTTTATATAACTCAGCCAACGAGATACCCAAGCGGATATTTTTACCGGTAATATCTACAGGCAACAAATAGGGTTCTTTGGTTGCTTCGTCATTATTGCCATGTCCCGAATAATAGAATATCAGCTCCGCTTCCGGATCAGTACTTGCCATATTTACCAGCCAATCCAGTTGCTCATGCATCATACCGGCTGTAGCATTAGGCACCACCTTTATCTGATTATCGGGCACACCGAATGTACGAATACAATACTCACGAAATACCATGGCATCATTCACGGCATAAGGTACATTGATTTCTGCATTGGCACCGGTCATGCTATAATCTTCATTACCAATAATCAATGCATAACGATGACGGTTTACAGCACCTACCGGAATATCTTCCATCAATTCACTCTTAAAAGTAAGCGAGAAGTCTTTGGCAACAGCCTTACGCGCAATAACATTTCCGCTTAAATTCATGGTACTTGCCGCAGTAAGGTAATCACCCACTTTCACTTTATATGCTTCATTCAGAAAAGCCGAACGCGTAGATTCAGTCACTGCCAGCATCACTGCCACAGAATCCTCATCGAAACGTTTATTCACGAGAAAACCATAGTCCAGTGTCGCCACATCACCCGGAGCAATACTATCAATGGTCATTGCCGGACTATCCGTAGTATAGACATTCTTCGGCAGTGTAAAATTCAGTTTTACGTTATGCGCTGTTTTTGTTCCGAAGTTCTGTACGGCAATTGTCAGTTTACCATTCTTACCCAAAGTGATCGAAGATCCCTCAGATGCAAAGAACTGATGGTCGGCTATACGCAAACGCGGCATCGAATATTCCTGTGCATTCACTATCAATTCAGAAGGATCGGCATCAAATCCATTCGCTTCAAAAGCATAAATATTGATTTTAGCCAATGCAGTAGGCATCTCTTTCTTAGCGATATAACGGAAGGTATACTCTTTGGAAGTACCGGCAGGGATGTTTCCTCCATCCAGTTCACGCGGCCCCTCAAAATACTGATCATACCCTTGCTGTTCGGACAAGCGGAGACGAATATTATAAGCATCTCCCTTTCCTTTATTCTCAACAGTAAACTGAACAGCAAAGCTTTCACCGGCATCAATCACTTTATTATTATTGGCATCGATAAAACTATCCACCCGGATCACTAACATAGCCGGATCTACCGGAACCGGAACGGATGGTTGCTCCCGAACTACATTTTCAGTATTTTTCAAGCTTTCATTATAAGCCAGTAAACGACCGGGAAATGAAGTATAGGAGGCACCATCCTCAATTATTTTGTTCAGCACTTCATATTCGGCCTTCATGTCCATATACTGGTAAACTCCAGCAAGCCCCTGCATATACAGTTTGGAAGAGGGGTCCTTCTCCAGAATCTTCAAAAAGAGATCTTTTGCATCCAACAAATAACTGGAGGCACGCTGCCGAACCAATGCATACTCAGTATCATTGGCAATCGTAGCACCGTTATTTACTATTTCCGTTGCACAATTAAAGTTGGCACGGGCCACACCGGTCATCAACTCAAAGTTATTGGGATAAAGTGCATAGAGACGTTTGTAGATATCAAGCGCTTCTATATTTTTACCCTGACGTTCGAGAATGCGTGCTTTAATAGGCAACACCTTATCATTATTTGGATCAACAGCCAAAATCTTGTCAATTGCTCCCAGTAGTTTCTCCATATTATTGGTAGCAATATACACATTAACCAAATTATACAAAAAATCGAGCGATACCGGATACTTCTCATTTGCTTTCAACAAGATACGTTCCTGATCGGCATACTTCTTCTGCGACTGATAAATCATGTTCATATATACATAGCAGTCTTTTTCCTGTGCTTCCGTACCTGTATTCAAATACTCCCGGAAATATTTCAGAGCCTGTTCATTCTTTTGCAAATTATAGGCCGAAACAGCTGCGTAATACACTACCGAGGCATAACGGCTGTCTTTAGGCAGCAATTCACTACTAAACGCCGGCAACTGCGGCATATCAATATAAGCAGCAGCAAGATCCAGCGCTTTTGCCGGCTGCTTTTGCTCGGAGTAATACACCGCTCCGTTCAGTAGGTAGGGATACAGAGAACGCAAACGGTTCTTTGCCCCCTCCAGATACTGACCGTTATCCGGTGCCTCCACCACTTTAATGAAATTGGCATAACTATCCAGCAGGTAATCATACATGGCAGTTACGTTTGTTCCTTTATCGCGCTCACTTTCAAAAAGCACATACTGCTGATTGGCACGTTTGGAAGCAGAGGCAGCATCCTGTGCTACTACTCTGCCTGCAACTGCTCCCGCAGTGAGAATGATTGTCAGTAAAAAAAATCTTTTCATTGTTTGTTTATTGTTGGAATGCATCCATAATTACGAACTCTACATTGATCTTTCGGAATTCACCACCACGTTCTTTGGCCACTTCCACATGATACTCGTATTCGTTCTTCGTATTATTCAATGTTGTTACATTTTTATCAATATAGTTTTGTACACCGGCAGCACGCAGCAAAGCAAGTTGCTCATTCTGGGTTATTCCCGATGTTTTGGTCACCGTTATATTATCCAGATTACCGTCTTTATAATAAGGTTCATCCATAAATTCACCGTAACGGCCATCATAAGCAATACGTCCACGAATCGGACTGGCATCGGCAGAACCGGTAATGATCACTTTTACCTGTTTTCCTTCGGCAAGATATTTAGAGAAATCACCTTCGAAGGCATTCTTGATAATCTTCATCAAAGACATAGCAGCATTGGATTTTTCAATGTTATAGCCTCCCGAGGGGAAATCTTCTTTTGCAGAAAACTCCTTATTAATAACTTCGTACTGATACCCCACTTTATAGTTCAGAATCTTTTTACCATCGGCATTCACACCCGGCACTACTTCTGTTTTTACATTAATCTGTGTATTATCTGTAATCAGTTTATCTTGTTTTTTCTCTTCCACCACCTGTTCCTTTATCTCCTTCAACTGCACTTCTTCGCGAGTAGCCTGCTGCATAATTTCAAGCGGAACAAAGTTGGCATCTGCCTCCAAAGCAGTCAGCTTTGTACGCCCGATATTATCATAAATATACACCTTATTGGTCGTTTCATTTTTCACTTCCACATAAGCAAGCTCAAATTCATCTTTGTCATTCAGTACATAGACAGCATTCTCAAATTTCAGATTCTTCGCATCATTGAAATCTCCTGCTTCGCCTGCCGGAACTTCCAATGCGATAGAGGGTAACTCCTTAAAACCGATATTGAGCAGGTTGCTCGAAGTATCATAATCGCCCACGAACGGATTGTCAATAGAGATACGATCGCCTGCCAGTTCGGTTGCCACTTCCTGGGCAAACAACTGCTGTTGCTTCAAACGGCTTTCGTCATTCACACGAATCGCATAATCTTCCATCGATTCACCCTGCATCATCTTCACCCATTCGTTCATTTTGGCATCCACCTCTTTACCCATAATCTTACCATAGAAAGGATTCAGACCATTGGCATCCCAGAATACAATCTGATAAGGGCGGTTCGACAACAGAAAGACTTCACTGTTCTGGTTATTTTTAAAGAAACGAGTCCCCATAACACCTATTTGTGCTTCGGGTAGCTCCTGCTCAACAACGCTATTTTTCAGATTGACTATTATAATATCTTTATTATCGCGTACCACACTTACATATTTTCCTTCCGGATGAAAAGAAGGTGAGGTCAGCATTCCTCCCAGTTTATCAAAGATATCCACCTTATCCCAATTCTTGGTATCAATAATCGTGAGCCGTTTATCATCCGTCGTCACTGCCAACAGCGAAGCATCCGGAGAAAAAGCAACTTCTTTCACTACCGCCGGCATCGGAATAGACTTCCGCTTTTCCCGGGTCTGAAAATTCCAGATAACAACCTCTTTCCCTACAGCCGAAGCTATAAAATAGTTATTAGAACTCAACGCCAGCGAAGTAGCGGGAGCATCTCCCTGAATATAAGCCTGCGGCAGGTATTCTTTCGTGTCATACACCACAATTTCCCCAAGCGAATTGGATACAATAAAATTGCGTGCATCACTTCCGTAGCACATCGCCAATGCCAGGGGTTTTTCTTTCAGTCCCTTTCTTTTTTCTTTCAGTTCAAATAGTTTTTTATTCCTGTCGCGAAAAGAAAAAATAGCTACCGGCTTCTTTTGGCGCAACACAGCCAGTGAACTTCCTGTCGGATTAAAAACAATATGATCGATATTCCTTAAATCACTAATCGCAATGTCGCGCATCGTATACATTGTTCCGTCCGACAAATAGGCCGTACAGAAAGTAGTATTATCAAATGCATTGATTTTTTTTTGTGACACAAAGGTTCTTTTCTCGACCAATTGCCCCATCGCTTGTCCACAAAAAAGAGTAGCTACAAACAATAAAGCCACGCTCCTACAAGAGCTAAATTCACGTACCATCCCATTCATACCTTTAAAATGATTTAGTTTATGTTTAAATGTGTTTTGCAAAATAAACATTAATTATCGAACCAGCCATAACATGAACGGTATTTTTTTATTGCAAAGACAGTTTTATTTGAAAATAAAACAGAAAAGAAAAAAGAATAACATCAGAAATAAATAAAAAGACAAGAACCGTCACGGTTTTCCGTTACAACACAGCATTTTATAAAATAGTTGTATATATAAAAAGTGCCGGTTGCATTTCACTTAAATACAACCGGCACTTTTCTCTGAATCCTTATTTCACTTTATTGGTTTAAGTCCCATTTTTTCCGCTTTCTTGAGCATTAGTTCACGGGCAGCCTCATATTCGTTAGGAATAATACCATCTAAAATCGCATCTTTTATAGCACTTTTTAACGAACCAATCTCCTTACAGGGAGAAAGTCCGAATATTTCCATAATCTCCTCACCGCTTACCGGAGGCTGAAAATTACGAATACGATCTTTCTCTTCCAGATCTTTAAGTTTCTGACGTACTAAACTAAAATTATTCAAGAAACGTTGTTTACGCTCCATATTTTTAGAAGTGATATCAGCTTCACACAAAGTCATCAGATCATCAATGTCATCTCCCGCCTCAAAAAGCAGACGACGCACGGCAGAATCCGTCACAACGTCATCGGCAATCACGATAGGACGCATATGCAGACTTACCATTTTCTGCACATATTTCATCTTCTCGTTCATGGGCAATTTCATATTCCGGAAGATGGTAGGAATCATCTTTTCACCAATGAAATTATGGTTATGGAAAGTCCATCCGATTTTAGGTTCCCACCGTTTGGTAGCAGGTTTGGCAATATCGTGTAACAGAGCTGCCCAACGAAGCCAAAGGTTATCCGTTTTCTTACTGATATTATCGAGTACTTCGAGCGTATGATAAAAATTATCTTTATGTGCCCGCCCATTCCGTGTTTCTACTCCTTGCAACGCTGCCAGTTCGGGAAAAATAAGTGGCAATAACCCACTCCGTTCCAGATCGATAAAACCTTTAGAAGGTACAGGAGAAAGAATGATCTTGTTCAGTTCATCTGCAATCCGTTCACGCGAAATAATTTTAATCCGTTCACAATTGCGACACAACGATTCAAAAGTATTATCATCAATGTAGAAGCCAAGTTGGGTAGCAAAACGAATGCAACGCATCATCCGCAAAGGGTCGTCACTAAATGTTATATCCGGATCAAGCGGAGTACGTATAACCTTTTCTTTCAGATCATTTATCCCTCCAAACGGATCGACTAATTCACCAAACCGTGCTTTATTCAAACAAACGGCAAGCGCATTGATCGTAAAATCACGACGATTCTGATCATCTTCCAATGTACCGTCTTCCACAATGGGCTTTCGTGAATCACGCTGGTAAGATTCTTTGCGGGCACCCACAAACTCCACTTCAGTGCCGTGATACTTCACCTGCGCAGTACCAAAATTCTTGAAAAGTGCCACATGAGCACCTTTGCCCAAATGTTTGCCCAATGCTTGCGCCATCTCAATGCCGCTTCCCACCACTACTACATCTACATCTTTGGAAGGGCGTTCCAGAAAAATATCGCGGACGTATCCGCCCACCACATAACACTCTAATCCGAGCGCATCGGCTGTTTCTGAAATCTGACCGAATATCTTATCGTTAAATCGCTGTTTCAGTTCTTCCTGAGTCAACTCTATCATAATTGGTATTTAGAAGTTAGAATTTAGTAGCCGGAATTGAATTCCAACTGCCAACTACTACTTTTGGAGTGCAAAGGTACAACTTTTCATCCTTCACGCTACGCTCTTCACACTAAATTTGTATTTTTGTCATTCATAACTAAAGAACAACAAAATGAAGAAACTGATTGTAGGACTATGTGCCACGCTTGTATTAGCCTCTTGCGGTAACGACGCAGAAAAAAAAGCCAATGAAAGACTGACTACAGCCCGTACAGCCTTTGAGCAAGGAGATTACAACGAAGCCAAATTGCAGATAGACAGTATCAAAATACTCTATCCCAAAGCTTTCGATGCACGGAGAGAAGGTATAAGCCTGATGCAGCAGATAGAATTAAAAGAACAACAGCAGAGCCTGGTTTATCTGGACAGTATTTTGCAAACAAAGCAGAAAGAATTTGAATCGATTAAAAACAAATACGTACTGGAAAAAGATGCTGAATACCAACAAACGGGTAACTACTTCTGGCCTACCCAAACGGTAGAGAAGAATCTACACCGCTCCTTCCTGCGGTTTCAAGTGAATGAACAGGGAGTGATGAGTATGACTTCTATTTATTGCGGCGGAAGTAACCTTCATCACTTTGCAGTGAAAGTAATAGCTCCTGATGGTAGTTTTGCCGAAACTCCTGCATCTAAAGACAGTTATGAAACAACTGATCTGGGAGAAAAAATAGAAAAAGCAGATTATAAAATGGGGGCAGATGGCAATGTAATGGGATTCCTCTACCTGAACCGGGACAAAAATATCAAAGTAGAATACATTGGAGACCGCAAGTATACTACTACCATGACCTCTGCCGACAGACAAGCACTTGCCGGTATTTATGAATTATCACAACTACTGTCGTCCATCGAGCAAATAAAGAAGGAACAGGAAGAAGCTAACCTGAAAATACAATTTGTAACAAAGAAAATAGAACAGAAACAACAGAAAGAAGCGACTGAAAAAGAAACCAAATAAGTAAGAAAGAAAGTACGTATTTAATACTGTGTTAAATACGTACTTTATATAGATAAAAGTACGTACTTTGGTATGTATGAAGTACGTACTTTTGCAAAGTAAAAACAAGATCATTCAATTTATCGTTAGCAATGTTAATTTCAATGCCCTATACTAAAAGTACAATTGCGTCAGCCTTCATGAGATTGACATTGTTAATTTCACTTCTGCTCATATTCGGAAGGTGTATTCAGGAAGATCCGGATGTATTTTCATTAAAACCGGGAGATGCCTTACCGGAGTTCTCGGTAGAGGATAATGGTGGAAATATTGTATCAACAGCCACACTACGTGGTAAGGTATGCCTGATTGCATTCGTCAATACCGGATGCCCCGATTGCCGGAAAGAGCTGCCGGAGATAGAAAGTGCTTATCAGCAATTCAAAGATAATGAAGTTGTCCGTTTCGTAATTATAAGTAGATCTCAGGGATACGAAAGTCTGACAGAATACTGGACTAATAACCAGCTTACAATCCCCTATTCCGCCCAGGAGGATGATGCTGTTTTCAAGAAGTTCGCTTCACAGAATATACCTCGCATTTATATTGCCTCTCCCCAGGGGATTATTGTTTTCACTTCCGATGACTCTTCCAATGTTGTTGCAGAAACAATCAGTACACAAATAAATAACCTTATCAAAGTTCCGGAATAATCCGGAACTCAAGATAAACCATCGCTTGTCGTACCTCCCCGTGCGGGAAGCACCCCAATTCTTATTTTTGTTTGGCGACTAATACTTCTATATCATATCCTATAAAAAGTCCGCTTTCAATTACCCCTGTGATATTTTTTATCTCTTTTTCTAAGGACTCACCAATTTCCCCAAACCAGGTATCAAGAATAAAATTTCCATTCTCGGTGAGTATGGGGCCGTCTTTTCCTTTAGCCATGCGCAAGATAATCTTTGAGGCTCCAAGTTCTTTCAACTGATTTTCTACATACACCATCGCAGTAGGAAAGACCTCAACGGGAACAGGAAACTTACTACCCAGCCGGGAAACAAACTTACTATCGTCCACAACAATAAAAATCCGGTCACTGCTTTTTATCAATAGTTTTTCTTTAAACAACGCTCCTCCTCTTCCTTTAATAAGATTGCGGAAGGGATCTACCTCGTCGGCACCATCAAAAGTCCAATCCGGATGCTTCTCCCAAAGAGTTGTCTGTGGAATGCCCAACTGCGTACAAGTCATTGAAATCTCTATCGAAGCAGGAATCACCTCAACATGAAGCTGTTCTTTCTGGATTCTTTCGGCTATGGCAAAAAGAGTGAGATAGACAGTGGAACCGGAACCTGCACCAATTACTTCACCGTCTTTCACCCGTGCAGCCAATTGGTGTGCCACCTGTTCCTTGCCTTCCCTGTTAATTATATCATCGGACCACTGCAAGCCGGTAATCAAGTTATTCCTCCATTCCATAAGCATGTATTTTGTTTATTATACTTCCAGTTTTGAGTGTGTTTCACCACAGAGTAACACAGAGTTCCACAGAGTTTAAATCTTTGATGAAACGCGGATTAACGCAGATTTTCGCAAAGGGAAACAAATATATAATAAAGAACTACAGTCTTTTAATCTGCGTTCATTTGTGTTAATCCGCATTTCAATCAGAGAAATACTACTCTGTGTCACTCTGTGGTGAGTTTGATTTCTTTCCGTTCAAATTTAAATAACACTGAAACAAGTTTATCTATAAATAACGAATTAAGCATCCCTTTTGTTATCATCGCCTGGCGTACTTCCCCGTGCGGAAAGCGCTTTCTTTAATTCCTCGGCGATACGCCATTGAAGGGCTGCTTCTGCTTCTTTGCCTGCTTTCAACAGAGCATCCCCAAAGAGTTCATGCGCTTTGGGGTGTTCAGGTTTCAATGAAGTTGCCTTATCAAGATCGGCAAGGGCTCCTTCCGTATTCTCGGATTTCAGACGAAGCTTCCCACGGTTATAAAAAGCCTTGAAGCTGGCAGGGCTAATGCGTATAGCCGTACTAAAGCAAGTTTCGGCATCAAAATATTCCTTATTATTAAATAAGGTGATCCCTTTACGAATCCAGGCATCTATGTAGTCAGGATAGAGCTCTAATGCTTTATCATAATTTGCAAGGGCAGCACGGGCATCATGTGCCTGCGTGATACATTCATTGCCCATAAGTAAATATTCACGGGCATACTTCTTGAGATATTCCTGCTGTGCCCGCATCTGCTCTTTCAGTTGCCGGTTCTGTTCACGTAATGTGTTTATTACTTCCAGCTTCCGACGGATCAGCCGGCGGGGAGCCGGCTTTTCAATGTCATAACGTGAATGAATGGCGCGGAAGAATTGTTCCAGACACTCCTCCATATCCCCACGATCGAAAGCACGGGCAGCAGCTACATATTGTACATCTGCCTGCGCTTGTTTCAACGCTTTGTCTATGGCCTGCCGGTTATTGAAACGCTGGGCAAAATTCACAATCTCCTGTCGTACAAAAACATCCGCCCGGTTAATCGGCTTCTTTAGTTGAATGCCCTCCAGCGATGTACAACGGCTCAATGCCACATACGCCTGTCCTCCGGCAAAGACTCCTCCGGTGAAATCGATAACCACACGGCTGAATGTCAATCCCTGACTTTTGTGTACAGTGATAGCCCATGCCAGGCGAATGGGATATTGGGTGAAAGTTCCTAAAACCTCCTCTTCAATCTCCTTTTTTTCTTCATTATAGCGATAACGGATATTTCTCCAGGAATCCAGCTTTACATCACATTCCTTCCCATCATCTGTTATAACATAAATCGTTCCGTCGTCATCGTCAATACCTGCTATGGTACCGATAGTACCATTTACCCAACGGCGGTCATAGTCATTCTTGATAAATATAATCTGTGCACCCGGCTTCAGCACCAGGTCTTTGGAAGTGGGCAGACTACTTTCCGGAAAGTCCCCCTCTATTTCACCTTCAAAAGTTACCGGATCACCGGGAAGTTCGGCCAGTTTTTTATCATTGATATAGTCCACATTATCCCGTCGCGTGGCGAGAGTGATGTACATATCTTCTTCACTCTCTTCTATCTGTGTACCATATCGTGTATTAAGTAGTTGTAAATCGGCTGCTCCGGCAGTATTATTGCGTATATGGTCAAGTACACTGACAAAGACCGGATCACTCTGCCGATACACCTTCTGCAACTCAATTGACACGAGGTCAATCTCACCAAACACACGTGCAGAGAAAAAATAAGGCGTAGGATAAAAACGATTCAATATCTCCCGCTCATCGTTTTTCACCACAGGTTCCAACTGGAATACATCTCCTACAAGCAGTATTTGTTTCCCCCCGAAAGGTTCCCGTAAATTACGGGAATATACCCGCAGAATACGATCTACAGCATCAATAATATCCGCCCTCACCATCGAGATCTCATCAATAATCACCAATTCTATCTGCTCAAGCAATTTCCGGTGTGGCTTTGTATATTTAAAGAATTCATGGATACGCCCCCGTTGAAGGCTCAGATTCGGATCGTCCGGCAGAATAGGATAAAAAGGAAGTTTGAAAAAACTATGCATAGTACTTCCACCTGCATTAATGGCAGCAATACCGGTAGGAGCAAGCACTACATACTTCTTTTTTGTATTGGCACAGATATAGCGCAGAAACGTGGACTTACCCGTACCGGCCTTTCCTGTCAGAAAGACAGACTGGCGGGTATATTGGATAAGATTCAGGGCATCCTGAAACTCTTTATTGTTAGTATCTACTGTTGTTGCACCCACTCTAAATCACTCCGAAGTGTTTCAAAGCCTTTGCAATTCCATCTTCATCTACAGAAGCAGTTATATAATCTGCCGTCTGCTTTACATCATCTTTGGCATTTCCCATAGCGACACCAATGGCAGCATGACGCAACATGCTGATATCATTGCCTCCGTCACCGAATGACATAGTCTCTTCCAGTTTAAGACCAAAATGTGCAATCATCTCGTCAATACCTTTTTGCTTTGTATTTCCTTTTGCTGTGATATCTGCAAAAGCCGGAAACCAACGTCCGGATTCGCTATTCGGAATCAACGATTGTATCTCTTTCTCTTCTTCTACGGTAATAAACGGAGTCATCTGAAAAATTTCTTCTTGTATGGCTTCCTCAAAAGTCTTCACCGGCATCTTGTTCACATGCAGGAAGTCGTAAAATATCTGATGAACCAGTTCATTGGGTTGACAAACAGACAAGTTGTGTTCGCTGACAAAAATGCAAGGATATCCTTTCTTCTCACAGATTTGTGCCAATGTCTGTACTTCACCGGGAAGAATAGCACTCTTATAAATAACTTCATCACCCACAAAGCAATAAGCTCCGTTCATAGTGATGTAACCGTCTATCAATCCAAGATCCTGAATGGCAGACAAATTGTTGATAATCGCTTTCGGACGTCCTGTGGCGATAAAAATCTTAATTCCTTTCTTGTGAGCGGCAATCAACGCCTCGATAGTAGAGACCGGGATAGCGTGCGTATCAAAACTCACTAATGTACCGTCGATATCAAAAAACAGGGCTTTCGTCATAGTGTTCCTTTTTATGCTACAAAAGTACAAAAAAGAAGTAGAACGACTGCGGTTTTATTTAATCTTTGCGAACGTTAATGCTTATCGGGTAATGGCAGAATGACGCTATCGTTTCCATCAACCATATATACATGACATTCATCCGCAGAAACAATAAAGGCTTCTTCTATAACAACTTGTTCGTTCTTATAACCAAGAAACTTGATTTTTAAGGGCTTATTTTCCAATTCCTTCCGGTAATCATCGTTCATGACCGGATATTGCCCGCTATCTTTATAATACGCATCCATACCAAACTCCATTTTTTGTCCGGTTTCTAAATTAATCGTTTCAAACTTATCCAAAATAACCGGAGTTCCATCGGTATAAACAGCACGAATATTGATCTGGCGGAAATCACATGTACAAACAATAATCTCTTCTTCTTTATCATTATGGCATCCTGCAATAACAATAAGTCCCAATAAAAGGAGAATAACAGACATTTTTTTCATAGGATGAGATATTTTTACGTTAGCATTCTTTATTAGAAAATGCATAATTATAGTAAATACTGCATATCCCCTACCACATTTGTGGTATTTTTTTCTTTCCGGATTAATTTTCTTACTTCTGTTTTCATTATGCAACAGATGAATTGTACATTTGCAAGCATATTAGTACTAAAACAGAATATTAAGATGAAATATAATTTTGATGAAATAATAGACCGCCGTGGAACGGAATCTGTAAAGTGGGATGCCGTGAGCGAACGCTGGGGACGCAATGACCTGCTTCCGATGTGGGTAGCGGATATGGATTTCCGTACTCCATCCTTCGTAATGAATGCTTTGAGAAAACGGTTGGAACACGAAGTACTGGGTTATACTTTTGCCTGCGAAGAGTGGTATACTTCCATTATCAATTGGTTGCAGAGTCGCCATGGCTGGAAAGTTAAGCGTGAAGAACTGACTTTTATGCCGGGTATTGTCCGTGGATTGGCATTTGCCATACAATGTTTCACAGAAAAGGGCGATAAAGTAATGGTGATGCCGCCTGTATACCATCCTTTTTTTCTGGTAACAGAGAAAAATAAGCGTGAAGTGGTGTATAGTCCGTTGGTACTTCGTGACGGACAGTATTATATTGACTTTGACCGTTTCCGTAAAGACATACAGGGATGTAAGCTATTGATTCTTAGCAATCCGCACAACCCCGGAGGTCGTGTATGGACACGGGAAGAACTGGAACAAATAGCTGAAATATGCTATGAAAGCAAGACACTCGTCATCTCTGACGAAATTCATGCCGATCTGACCTTACCACCGTATCAGCATATCACTTTTGCACTTGTGTCAGAGAAAGCACGTCAAAATTCACTCGTGTTCATGTCTCCCAGCAAAGCATTTAATATGCCGGGACTGGCAAGCTCGTACTGCATCATCGAGAACAAAGAGATATGTCGCTGTTTTCAGGAATACATGGAGGCAAGCGAGCTTAGCGAAGGACACTTGTTCGCTTACCTTAGTGTAGCTGCCGCCTATAGTAACGGCACCGAATGGCTCGATCAGGTTCTTGCCTATATTCAGTCGAATATCGATTTCACAGATGCCTTTCTTAGCGAATATATTCCGAATATTAAAATGATTCGTCCACAGGCTTCTTACCTCGTTTTTCTTGATTGCAGAACATTGGGACTGAATCAAAAAGAGTTGGTAGACCTTTTTGTGGACGGTGCACATCTTGCACTAAACGACGGAACTATGTTTGGTAAAGAAGGTGAAGGTTTCATGCGACTCAATGTAGCCTGCCCACGCAGTGTGCTCGAAAAAGCATTAAAACAATTGAAAAAAGCATGTGACAACCGATAAACAATAATAAACAGAGAATTAATAACTAAAGATAAAATGAATAAGAACAGCTTTGAAGCGGAACTTCTGCATACTCCTTTTGATAAAGAAGATGCTTATCATTCACTCTCCATGCCGGTATATAATACTGCTGCTTATGAATTTGATACGGCGGAAGCTATGGAGGAAGCTTTTTGCGGACGTACGGCAGATCATGCATATTCGCGAATAACCAATCCCACCGTTCAGTATTTTGAGAAACGTATTCAAACAATCACAGGTGCGCTAAGCGTCACAGCATTGAATTCCGGTATGGCGGCTATCAGCAATATCTTTTTCACATTGGCACAAGCAGGAGCCAACATTGTTACTTCCGCCCACCTTTTCGGTAATACTTATTCATTTTTTAAAAGTACGCTCGCTGCATTCGGAGTTGAAGTTCGCTTTTGCGACCTTACAAACCCCGAAGCTGTTCGTGCTCAGGTCGATGAAAACACCTGCGCCGTCTTTCTTGAAGTTATCACCAATCCCCAGCTTGAAGTAGCCGATTTAAAAGTACTCTCCGGCATAGCACACCAGATAGGTGCTCCTTTGATAGCAGATACTACTGTTGTGCCGTTTCACATCTTTCATGCCAATGAATTCGGGGTAGATATCGAGATTGTTTCCAGTACCAAATACATTTCTGGCGGAGCCACCAGTCTGGGTGGTCTTATTCTCGATTATGGCACCTTCGACTGGAGGAACTCGAAAAAACTTCGTTCCATGGCAGATCAGTTTGGTGCTTCTACCTTTACTGCGAAGTTACGTAAGGAAATCCACCGTAATTTAGGTGCATACATGACTCCCCAGGTTGCTTATATGCAGACGTTAGGTATCGAAACTATGGAAGTACGCTATGCACGGCAGGCTGCCACTTGCCTACAGTTAGCACAACGCCTGCAAACCCTGCCTCAAGTGGAAGCGGTTAACTATACCGGCCTCGAATCCAATCCGTTTTATCAATTAAGTACGAAACAATTTGGTGCTTATCCCGGTGCTATGCTTACATTTGACCTTGCATCACGCGAAGCCTGCTTCCGTTTTATGAATCGCTTGCAGCTCATTCGGCGGGCAACCAATTTATTTGATAATAAAACACTTGCCATTCATCCGGCCAGCACTATCTACGGTTCTTTCACCGAAGAACAACGGCAAAGCATGGATGTCAGTCCAAAAACAATCCGCCTCTCGGTTGGGCTTGAAAGTGCAGAAGACTTACTAACCGATATCAGCCAGGCATTAGTATAACCCTGCCTGAGAAATTCTACGGATTATATCGTTTTCCACAAACTAATATTTTATTTCACTTATTGTGAGAAAATATTAGTCTGTGGAATTTTTATATACTAAATATAGAAGTCTGTTTCAAGTTTTATTCAAAGCTGATCCGAAATGAATCAGTTCACCACAGAGGACACGGAGGGCACAGAGATATTATTTTCTCTGATGAAACGCGGATGATCGCAGAACGCAGATTAAAAAACTGTAGTTCTTTATTTTATCGTTATTTCCCTTTGCGAGAATCTGCGTTCACCTGCGTTTCAATGAAGATTTAAAACTCTGCGCCCTCTGTGTACTCTGTGGTAAAATACCATACGGTTTTAAGCTATTTCAAACCATCATCAAACAGGAACGTATTCCGCTTACGATAGGCCCATATTAGTGCTACAATCGTTATAACAAGATTAAATACAAACGCAAACTGCTGAGATTTAACATGAAATACTGTTGACTGAAAGAAATCTATAATAAACGGACAAAGCAAAATTGCCAGATAATTCATCATCATCACAAAAGCCAGTGCCAGCGTTGCTTTCTTCGGAATAGCAGTATGAGTGGTTTTATCATATATAACAGGTTGTATCACCCCATATCCTAACCCTACAAGAATACATCCCGGAGCTATCACCCACTCTTTGGGTGATAACCAGATAAGTGCCAGTCCAACGGCGATGCACAATAAACTGTAAAACTTCGTCTTCTCACGAAAAAGTCCCACTATCTGATTCAAAAAGAAACCCGGAGCCATAATAGCCAGAAAGAACAGCGAAATCATAATACCGGAATTACCACTTGAAAAATGATATTCCTCCATCAGGAAAGGAAGATTAAAAGTAACAATAAGCACTAAATAAGTAGCAAGCCCATAGAACAGCATCACCTGCAAAAGATATTTCACATTTATACCCCGCTTATATTTTGCTACTTCAGGATCAACCGGCGCATCAGCCTCCTTCTCTTCCGTATTAGTTATTGAAGCAGCCCCTTCCTCACTGATCATACTACGCTTGAGATAAACGGACAGCACCAACGAAACCAATGGAAGCAGGTATACCACAAATGGCAAATGCCAATTCACCTCTGCCAGATAACCGGTGACAGCTGTAGCTATCACTAACGTAAAATTCGTAATAGCAGAACTAAATCCGAACTGCTTTACCCGATAAGGACCTGTGAAATATTTAGAAATAAGCCCCGTGCTAAGGGGGATAATCATTCCCGAACCTACCCCAAGCATGGCACTGATAGCAATAAGTTGCCACATCTCACTGGCAAGCAGATAAAGAATACCACTCAGGGCAAAAATAGCAAGCCCCACTTGCAGCAAACGAATAAAATTTACTCGCTCCGTCAGTTTTCCCGCCAGAATAATAAAAGGAATGATCAGCAAAGAAGGCAAAGATGAAAGCATCTGAACATCAAGCTCCGTGGAATGAGGAAAGATGACAGACAATTTTCCAAGGATAGGGCTAACGGCCAAGCCAGGTAGAGCATTCAGAGCAGATATAGACCAAATGCCGATAAGGGTGATAAGGGGAATGGTGCCCCGTCCTGTTTGTATTCTCATATTCTCTTTAATATTTTGGGTTTAGATTTGACAACAACAACGCATCCCCCCAGAAAGTTCAGTGCTTCCCGCACGGGGAGATTCGCCAGGCGGTGCTTCCCGCACGGGGAGGTTCGGCAGGCGATGGTTAATTGAAACGCAGATTGCCGCAAAGGAAAACAAAAATAAGAGAAAGAATTACCGGATTTTAATCTGCGATAATTTGCGTTAATCTGTGTTTCATCAGAGATTTAAAACTCCGTGTTCTCAGTGTCCTCTGTGGTGAATTTACCTCATTATTCATTCTTTATACAGTTAGAGCATCTCCTGCCGAAACTTCCCCGTACAGGAAGCACGAAGCACAATAAACGCAAAATAATGTAAAATGGCTAAACTTTAAAAACCCCATACTGTTGTTGTGGAAAATTCGACGGGGAAACTCCCCATCGCCTAAACCTAACTAAAAACAATAGCAAAATGGAAGATTTAAATTTCAGAAAAGGTGATGCCAAGACCGATGTATTTGGTTCAAACAGAATGTTGCAACCCTCTCCCGTAGAGAAAATCCCCGACGGTCCTACAACTCCTGAGATTGCCTATCAAATGGTGAAAGATGAGACATTTGCGCAGACTCAGCCACGATTAAACCTGGCTACTTTCGTCACCACTTATATGGATGAGTATGCCACTAAGCTGATGAACGAAGCAATCAACATCAACTATATTGACGAAACAGAATATCCGCGTATCGCCGTCATGAACGGAAAATGTATCAACATCATGGCCAACTTGTGGAATACTCCTGAAAAAGAGGACTGGAAAACAGGTGCGTTAGCTATCGGTTCTTCCGAAGCTTGTATGCTTGGTGGTGTTGCCGCATGGTTGCGTTGGCGCAAAAAACGTCAGGCACAAGGTAAACCGGTAGACAAACCAAACTTCGTTATCTCAACCGGATTCCAGGTAGTATGGGAAAAATTCGCTCAGCTGTGGCAGATTGAAATGCGTGAAGTACCTTTGACACTGGAAAAAACAACCCTCGATCCGGAAGAAGCACTGAAAATGTGCGACGAGAACACCATCTGTATCGTCCCTATCCAAGGCGTTACATGGACAGGACTGAATGACGACGTAGAGGCTCTTGACAAAGCACTCGATGCTTACAATGCCAAGACCGGATATGACATTCCTATCCACGTAGATGCCGCCAGTGGTGGTTTTATCCTCCCATTCCTGTATCCTGAAGTAAAATGGGACTTCCGTTTGAAATGGGTACTTTCTATCAGTACTTCCGGTCATAAATTCGGTCTGGTTTATCCGGGTCTTGGTTGGGTTTGCTGGAAAGGTAAAGAATATCTCCCCGAAGAAATGTCTTTCAGCGTAAACTATTTAGGTGCAAACATCACACAGGTAGGTTTGAACTTCTCTCGTCCTGCTGCACAGATTTTAGGACAGTACTACCAATTTATCCGTCTGGGATTCCAGGGATACAAAGAAGTGCAATACAACTCACTGACCATTGCGAAATATCTCCATAGCGAAATAGCCAAGATGACGCCGTTCGTGAACTACTCAGAAGATGTAGTGAACCCACTGTTCATCTGGTACATGAAACCGGAATACGCAAAGGATGCTAAGTGGACACTGTATGATTTGCAGGACAAACTGGCTCAGAGTGGCTGGATGGTACCGGCCTACACATTGCCTACCAAGCTGGAGAATTACGTCGTCATGCGTATCGTCGTCCGTCAGGGATTCAGCCGGGACATGGCCGACATGTTGTTGGGCGATATCAAAAATGCAATTACCGAACTGGAAAAACTGGAATATCCTACTACTACCCGTATTGCTCAGGACAAGAACCTGCCGGTAGCAACAAAGGTATTCAACCATACCGGTAAACCACAAGGTAAATAAAGACATTTACGATTAGACGATGTAATAATTGACGATTAGACAATTTACGATTTACAATTGAAATTACTCTCATTGTGATTTCCGGAGATTCTTCAATCGTACATTGTCAATCGTCTAATCGTCAATTATTACATCGTCTAATCGTAAATTCTTCAATTGTCTAATCGTAAATCATAAAGCTTTTTATTATATGAATAAGATTTCTATATCCCAAATAAAAGAAGTGGTACAGCAAGCCTACGAGCAGGTAAAAGGAAATACAGACGGGAAGAATGCCGATTATATACCTTATCTGGCCAATATCGACAAGAACCTGTTCGGTATTAGCATCTGCCTGCTGAATGGCCAAAAGATTACCGTCGGTGATTACAATTACCGTTTCGGTATCGAATCAGTATCCAAAGTTCACACTGCCATTCTGATTCTTCGTCAATATGGAGCTCAGAAAGTGTTGGACATGATTGGTGCTGATGCAACCGGACTACCATTCAACTCTATCATCGCCATCCTTCTGGAAAACGATCATCCCTCTACTCCATTGGTAAACGCCGGAGCGATCTCCGCCTGCTCCATGGTACAACCGGTAGGTGATGCTACTCAAAAGTGGAATGCGATTGTGGAGAATATAACGGACCTTTGTGGTTCTGCTCCTCAATTAATTGACGAGTTATACAAGTCCGAATCTGCAACGAATTTCAACAACCGCTCTATTGCATGGTTATTGAAGAATTACAATCGCATTTATGATGATCCCGAAATGTCACTCGACCTGTATACACGCCAGTGTTCACTGGGAGTTACAGCAGAAATGCTGTCTGTCGCAGCCGGTACGGTGGCCAACAGTGGAGTGAATCCTGTGACTAAAAAACAAGTACTCGATGCCAGTCTGACTCCAAAGATTACCTCTATGATTGCTTCCGTAGGTTTCTACGAACATACGGGCGACTGGATGTATACTTCCGGCATTCCTGCAAAGACCGGTGTAGGCGGTGGCGTCATGGGTGTATTCCCAGGCGTAATGGGTATTTCCGCATTTGCTCCTCCTCTTGATGGTTCGGGCAACTCTGTAAAAGCACAATTAGCTATCAAATATATAATGAATAAGCTGGGGTTGAATGTGTTCAACGGCGAGCAAGTTACTGTAGTTGAATAAAAGTTCTGTCCTTTTTTTGTAGGGGTTACTGCCTGTATGGGTAGTAGCCCCTTTTCTTTGAAGGAAACAATCTTCAGGATTTAGCTGTATGATCAGATTCTACGGATTCCGGCGCAGCTACTACCTTTCCATTCTCTTCTATCTGCTGATAATATTCATCCTTTTCCTTATTCTTTTTCTGAATGAGGCTGGTGACATATACAGTGAATATAGGAAACATCATCATACCCAATGCCGCCAGTAATACGGAGAGTACCCGTCCGGTAGCCGTTACCGCTATAATATTGGACCCAACTGTAGTTACATCCATAAATGCCCACCAGAGTGCATCCCCATACCCCGTTACCAACGGATTCACTTTATGCTCCATCACAAAAAAAGCCAGGCTGGCAAAATAAACCGTAGCCAGCAACATCGTCAGATAGGAGACAAAAAGGCTGGATGCTTTATTGTAAGTCAGCCATCCCACCACAATTGCCATTGCATATCCGCCACGTACCAAAGGAATAAAACGAAGCATATAAGTAATCTCAGGTGAGAAGGTCCATCCCATATAAGCGATGATATTCTGATAAGGAATAGCTACCAGCAAAAAGAGGAAATGGGTGCTAAAATAACGCAATTTATCTTTGGCGAGAAAGAGTTCGAGGATGAAATCGAACAGAAACAAAATACATATCCACAACTGTACCTTCATATACAGTGATTGGGTATAAAAAGGGATACCCTTGAATGTATCCACAGAGATACTGATGACCAGAAAAAGAGATAATAACAGTATGATGACATGCAAAATGCCATATATTCCCCTTCTTCGCAGCGCAAAATCGGAAAGAGCAGTTTTCATATAAATGCTATTTTTTAGGTGATTATACATCTTCATTATACAAGTATAGGGAACAACACAAGTACAAGCTTTGTTTACCGGCCGGTGTATGTTAATTAACCAAGTTTGACAGTCCCCCCCGAAAACATCTCTCCCCGAATGTTGTTATAAAACAGACTTAAAAATATTTTTCACTTATAAAACCTTAACTTATGGCAAATATTAAACAAGTAGCAAAACTGGGGGTATTCACCCTGGCTATTATGAATGTAACGGCAGTCGTCTCCCTGCGTGGACTTCCTGCCGAGGCCGTATATGGTATGAGCTCGGCCTTTTACTATCTTTTCGCAGCCATCGTTTTTTTAATCCCGACTTCACTCGTTGCAGCCGAACTGGCTGCCATGTTTCAGGATAAACAAGGTGGTGTATTCCGCTGGGTAGGCGAGGCCTACGGCAAGAAATTCGGTTTCCTGGCCATTTGGGTACAATGGATTGAAAGTACAATCTGGTATCCTACCGTTTTGACATTCGGTGCCGTTTCTATCGCTTTCATCGGAATGAACGATGTTCACGATATGTCACTGGCAAGCAACAAGTATTACACACTGGCCGTTGTGCTTATCATTTACTGGCTGGCTACTTTCATCTCTCTTAAAGGTATGGGATGGGTAGGAAAAGTCGCCAAAATCGGTGGTATGGTCGGAACCATCATCCCGGCAGCCCTATTGATTATTCTGGGCATTGTTTATCTGGCAACCGGAGGAGTATCCAACCTCGATTTCCATAGTAGTTTCTTCCCCGACTTTACTAAATTTGATAACGTAGTGCTCGCAGCAAGTATCTTCCTCTTTTATGCCGGTATGGAAATGGGCGGTATCCACGTAAAAGATGTGGAAAACCCCTCTAAGAATTATCCGAAAGCCGTATTTATCGGTGCATTGATTACAGTACTGATTTTCGTATTAGGTACTTTTGCACTGGGTGTTATCATCCCGGCCAAAGATATCAGCCTGACACAAAGCTTGCTGGTAGGTTTCGATAATTACTTCAGATATATCCATGCTTCCTGGTTGTCACCGATCATCGCTATTGCATTGGCATTCGGTGTACTTGCAGGTGTACTGACTTGGGTTGCCGGTCCGTCAAAAGGTATCTTTGCCGTAGGTAAGGCCGGCTATATGCCTCCTTTCTTCCAAAAAACCAATAAGATGGGTGTACAGAAAAACATCCTGTTCGTACAAGGTATCGCTGTTACAGTACTGAGTCTTCTCTTTGTTGTTATGCCTTCTGTACAAAGCTTCTATCAGATTCTGTCTCAGCTGACAGTAATACTCTATCTGGTCATGTATTTGCTTATGTTCTCTGGCGCTATCTATCTGCGTTACAATATGAAGAAAGCCAACCGTCCGTTCCGTATCGGTAAGAAAGGAAATGGCTTGATGTGGTTTGTGGGCGGCCTCGGTTTCTGTGGCTCATTGCTTGCATTTATATTGAGCTTTATCCCACCCAGCCAGATCTCTACAGGTAGCAATACCGTATGGTTCACCGTTCTTATTGTAGGTGCAATCATCGTAGTTATAGCTCCGTTCATTATCTACGCTTCAAAGAAACCGTCATGGGTTGACCCGAATACCAGCTTCGAACCTTTCCACTGGGAAGAACAAGCTAAACCGGAAGTAGCAACAGCTACGGCAACTACCGCAACAGCTAAACCTGCTCCGGCATCCGGTACAGTAACACCGACATCCGGTACTGTTGCAAATGACAATAGTACTCCCAAAACTTAAAAAGATTATTTATACAAAAAATGAGGGATATACCGGGATTTATTTTCCGGTATATCCCTCATTTCCTTATATATAGGCAGAAAATCCATCTTCTGTTATACGAAAAACTTAGCCTAACGCCTGTATCCTCAGAAAGTGGAGGAGAAGCAAGCGTTATCAGATTCAAGATTCTGAAGTTAGTGGCAAAACAAACCAGAAAGTAGATCCTTCACCCTGTTGTGACCGGACTCCTATTTTACCTCCTAATTTCTCTACTACAGTTTGTGAAAGCGTCAATCCCAATCCGGTTCCCGGGACCTCCCGATCCAGTTTGGTAAAACGGCTGAATATCTTACTCTGTTCTTCAGAAGATATTCCAATTCCAGAATCCCGTACGTAGCAATACAGTTCTTTTCCATCCCTCACCCGACAACCAAAACAAATCTCTCCATTCTGGGTAAACTTCATTGCATTCGTCAACAGATTCATAAATACCTGCATAATACGCTGCCGCTCTGAATATATGGTCAGTTCTGTCAGATCAGCCTCACACACCAATGTCACTTCGGGCTTCTCTACCAGCCGGATATTAAATAAAGCATATAATTCTCTTAACAGATCATTGGCATTAAATTTCGAATAATGAAAATCAAAACTCCCGGCTTCAATCTGAGAAAGATCAAGAATATCGGAAATCAACTGCAACAAACGGTCACTATTCTGATTAATGATATCAGTATACATATTCTTTTCTTCCTCACTTGATGCCGTAGCCAGCAAACTGGAAAAACCTACAATAGCATTCATCGGCGTACGGATCTCATGGCTCATGTTGGCAATAAATGCATTCTTTAACTTATCACATGAACGCGAATTCTCCTGTTCGAGTTGTAACAACCGCTGTGTATTCCTAAGTTCACTGATGTCATAAACAGTCAATAACATCAGTTCTTCATCATTTATATTCAAATAATTTCCTGATGCATGTACGTCACATGGAGTAATCTGTTTATTGTTCTGACTCACTATCTGCATAGATGCCTCAAAGCGATCAAAATTCTCCCTTTTATAAAAAGCTCTGCCAATGGCAACCCGCACTCCACAAACCTTACAACATGCATGGGTGCCACATTCTCCCGATTCTACTGCATTCTTACAGTGAAGCAAATCTCCCACCCGCTTTATACTTTTATCTTCTTCGATACCATTCAGTGAGTAATAGTTTGTCTTCTGTACAACAAAATCCTTACCTATCAGTAAAAGATAAGTGTTCACATTCCGGAAAATCAAATCTTCTTTCTGCCGTTCTCTACTGTTTTCTTTCTCTCTCCGACAGGCTTTTTTCTGTCCTTGCTGATATTTGACTGTAATAAAGATACTATAAACTAAAAATAATCCGGCAGTAATATAAGGTGTTAGCATGTTATGTTTGCAATGTCTGTTTATTATAATCTTGTCTTATTTGAGCGTAAAAATATAAAATATCTCAATCCTTTTTTATTTTGCAGGATATTTATTTGCAGTACCCTAAAACAAAATAGTCAGAAATGTAAAAAACCTGCATTTTTTTCTTGAAGTTATTGCAGTATTGAAAAATATACCTATCTTTGCACCCGCAAACAAGAAAGGTGCCATAGCTCAGTTGGTAGAGCAAAGGACTGAAAATCCTTGTGTCCCCGGTTCGATTCCTGGTGGCACCACTTTTCGAAAAAGGTATCGGAATGTAGCGCAGTTGGTAGCGCACTACGTTCGGGACGTAGGGGTCGGGCGTTCGAGTCGCCTCATTCCGACAGACAAGGTCTAACTTTCAATAAGTTAGGCTTTTTTTGTTCGGTTTTTGTTCGGTAATACATCAATAAAATCAAAATAGGAGTATTTCTTGTATGAGATTTACCTCTTTCTTTATATCTTTGTATCAAATGCCTTCGGAAGTGTTCGACATGGCTTTTAAATCCAATTAGGAGTGATGGAGAAATCCTCACTCCTTTTTCATTAAAATCATTTTAATAACCTCCAAATTATAGTCTGTTCCATCTTATTAAAAGCAGAGATATAGTCTTCCTTAAACTTCATGGCAAGTTCTCCGGTATATCCCATAGCCAACAAAGTAAAACCATCCTTTGTCATTACGTACATTGGCAATTCTTTGTTTTGTTGACTATTATATGAGGACAGCACGAAATTGTGCCCTCGAAAAAATTGACTACATCCAAGTTCACGGATATCTTGCATAACTCTTCTATGTTCTTTCCCGAACTTTTCAGCCACTAACAAACTATTAGTTAGTACTTGGTTGTTCGTACCTTAAAACCTCTTTCGCCATATCGATGGGGAGAGCATATTCAGTAAGTGGGCGACCTCCATTAGGGTTTTTGATAAAGTTGTCAAAAACATCATGTTTTTGATTTTCAATAAAATACGAAATTCAATTAAATATTTACTTTAAAAAGCCTTTTTTATAGCATACGAAAAATCCGAATTTTGCCTTTTTTATAGCATCCAAGAATTCCAAATTTCTCCTGTTGAATCCTTGTATTCAACCAGCTTAAATTTTAGCCCTGCTACTTTTTTTATTCCTTTCGCATTGAATACTTGATGTACACAGCCGGCACCATGAGGTTTTAAAATGATAGCTTTTGCCGTTCCGTACAACCGTCCGATCATAAAAGCGGTGAAGGGGAAGAAGCTTTTTACAATGCGTACATAGCTTTCTTTCTACTCCGTTTACCATTATCCGGTTCTTTGGTTTCCGTTTAACCAGATGGCACGAAACGCACTCATTTGCGCCATATCTCCGGCAATAAGCAATAGACCGTTTGCCACATTTGGCAAAGTGGGTACAATCAGAACGGGGTGATATTTGATGTGTATTCATATGTTATTGTTAAACGTTTCATTCCAGATACAGAAAGCAAGAAGAATGAAACAAATAAATAATATAATATTCATGGGTACATACTTTGATTACCGATTTAATATCCGGCTAATTTTTATTATTGATAATCTGTTTTATTCGTTCATTATCCGAACTGATATCACAATTTGAACTATTTACGTTCTTCAATACACTGTTGGTTACATTCCCTATTACTTGATAATACACGTTGACCACTATTCCAGGGCATTGTGATAATTGCTTAATAAGCTCTTTTATAGTAGCCTCATCATTAATCATAAGCTCCATGTCATAACCTTTTATTCCTTTGGGGATGGGGTCGTAAAACGCTACCCCATCCGGATTAATAATTTATTTGTTATTCTGCCTTTTTCAATTCACCAATAGAAATACCTGTTTTGTTACCAGAAAGGAATCTATGCAGCAAATAAACATCCTGTATTGCTTTACGTTCGATATAGTGTTCATTATCGGATTCATCTACCAGAATGACATTATCGCACAACAATGCATGAAAATAACCTATAATTCCGTTGATATAAATTATATCATCCAGACTTATTTTATCTGTCTCTTTTGCCGTATATGTTTTTCCTTTGAAGGCATATTGTGTTTCTTGATTCTCCATCTGTATAATAATTATAATTCAAAAAAATGTTCGTCTTTCTCTTTAAAGATCCTGTATCCGATATACAAGCATCCAAATATTATCAATGTCTCTATCATGTACTTATGTATTAATCATCAGTAACAGGTACTTATGAAATTACCGGAGATATTTCCGGGTATATTCACGATCCATTTTATCCATCTTGCGTTTATTCCTCTCAGCAGCCCGGACAATCCTTTCGCATTTCTTTTCCTCCTTTGCAATCCGCTTGGATAATATCACCCTGCGTTTATTGAAATGCTCCCTTTTCGCCTCGCTCTTTACCAATGGGGATAAAATATATCTCAGTGTAGCAAAGTACTTATCGATCATTTGTGCTATACTAACATCCGGTATGTCAATAATCAACATCCTTTCGTCTATCGGCAAACTACTGAGATTATTCGCCTGCATTAACTCTTTGATAAACTCTTGCATCTCTGCATTTCTTTCTGTGATTAACTCTTGTAAATCAATTGTTTCCATTTCTTTTTATATTTAATGTTAAACTGTTCTCTTAATTAATCTCCTACATAGTGAGCACCGTACAAACCTTTGCTATTTGAACTGTAATAGGCGGAGGCCGATATGGACAGATCGTTACATGCTTTGCTCGGAGTAGCTTTTGCCGATCTGCGAATTTCTTCGTTGAGGCTATTCGCAAACTCTCTATCTCTTTTTGATACGTTATCATCCGAAAAAGAATCCTGCATTTTAGCAAACTTCCATGCCGATTTTAAGCATTCGGAAAATGTTTTTTCACCGTTGGACTTTTTGAACTTTCTCCAAGCCGATTTCATTATTTGAGATAAATTGTAGCGTTTCATATTCTTGTAGCTTTATGTTTAACTTTGATGCTACAAAGGTGGCACTTTCATACCACATAAACAAGTAATAGTGCTATTATAATATATCTTTTAACTTTAATTAGTGATACGATAATGCCACATTTTTAATATTAATGTATCTTTGCAGAAACAAAATCTATGAAGTATGATTGAGCAACTAAGAATTAAAGAAGCCATCAAAGAACATGGCACATCAATTAATGAAGTGGCTGAAAAGATGGGTATTTCCCGTTTTACTCTTAGCACTCATGTAAATGGTAATCCATCTACGGAAATTCTTTTGAGAATAGCGAATGCAATAGGCTGCCCGGTTACCGAACTATTTGAAAAGCCCAAGAGCGACACCGCTTCTCTCACTTGTCCCCACTGCGGAAAGTCAATAACATTAAAAGCTGAATGAGTATGAGTAAGACATTCAATATTTATTGTGACGAAAGTACGCATCTAAAGAATGACGGTCATCCTTATATGCTTTTGGGTTATGTAAGTATTGCATATCCACAAATAAAGATGGCAAGGGAGCAAATTAAAGCCATTAAAGCAAAACATAATTACGAAGGTGAACTGAAATGGACTAATGTACATGATGCAACATATCCGATGTATAATGAACTTGTTGACTATTTTTTTATGACAGACATGAAGTTTAGAGTTGTCATTGTGGATAAATCTCAGATAGATGAGACACGCCCTGAGTATACTTTCAATGACTTTTATTTCAGAATGTATTATCAGCTTCTGCATCATCTGACTGATATGGAGAATGAATACAATGTGTTTTTTGATATAAAAGACACCTGTAGCCATAATAAACTCCATAAACTACAAGAGATTTTAAAATGGAACTCATCTATTAGGCATTTCCAATTCATACGCTCTCATGAAAGTTATTTTGTGCAGTTGGCAGATATATTAATGGGAGCCATAAACTATAACCTGCGAATTGAAAAAGGTGATGTGGAAGGTAAGGTTCTTGCCAAAAGGAAAATTGTAGATAAGATACGAGAACACGCAAATATTTCATTGAATAGAACAACCCCATTATTTAAGAAAAAGTTTAATCTATTCTTCATCTCGCTAAAATAATAACTATGCCCTTCAATTTATTAAAGAAATATCCGGAGTTGCTTGAGATTCTACATCTAAATGAATATCAACGTAAAGAGTCTCTCATGAGAATCTATAAAAGAGATATAGAAGATAATCCAAATTTTAAGTTTAGAGAAAAACAAATCTATCCTATCAAATCGGATGGAGAAGCTGACATGGGGCGACAATTTATGCATCTTACTTGTGAAGAAATACAAGAAACAGATGAAAACGGCAATCTACTCCCAGCCAAACGAGTTTTTGAAAAAGACCGCTCTCAACGGCTGCATTGGATAAATCATCATATTCAAGAATTGGTATCTGAAAACATTGAAGTTTTTAGTGTAACAGAACGTGACCAAAGGAAACGTTGCGATGTCACAAAAACATACATTTACGATAAGAAGGAGAAATATGTGATAGTTCTTGAATGCCAAAGAAAAAGTTCTTATTACTTATTGACAGCCTATTACCTGAATAAAGAATATGCAGAAAAAAATATAAAAAAGAAGATGAAGAAGCGTTTACCAAATATTGCATAAAAGACGCAGGGCTCAGATTTATATCAAGATAAACCGAGCCCCGAAACTCCTTCTATTTGTAGATGAGCGTTGCAAATATACGCCGATATATTTGAATATGCAACAATTTTTGCACCATGATTGTTTATTTAACACCGTGATATAAAATTAACGTCACTCTTTCATACTCAAAGAGGAGTACTTCGTCATCCTGAAACGAATTCTTTATCATATATTCGATTTAAGGCATTTTCTTGTTTCGGATGAACAATCTATCGCCTCAGCAAAGAAAATGGCTCACAGAAGAACAAGATAGCAAATTAGCGGTGTTACAGGTGGATATAAAATCTGAATTTTCTGAATGCTATAAAAAAGCAAAAGATGTGGGAAAATAAATCAATCAAAAACTCAATCTATACCAGATTCTTGTTTGCATTATAGCCTATAATCCTCGTAATTTGCATTAACGACTTTTTCTCCTTAGGTATTCGTTGCTGTAAAAACATCAAGGCCAGGTAATTATTTGTAATAAATCTAAATTATAAAGATTTACGTCTTTTATTTTGGGGTTGTCTTCATTTCTCTTTTATTTCGCTTTTAGAAACATTAATTTTTATATTATGAAAAGACCCAAAATTTATTTAATGCTTGTTTTTATATTGCTTGTAGGTTCTTATACATTTAGTTCCTGTTCATCTTCAAATGACAGTAAGGCTAAAAAGGTAGTCGTAGAGTATTTGAAAGAAAACTTAGATGATTTTAAAAGTTATACCCCCGTATCTTGGGGAGAATTAAAAAAATGTTCTATCGATAGCTTAAAGAAATACGATACCTACTATAATACACAACTGAATTCATTAAATTACGCATTGGAATATAAGGAAAAACTACAAACGATTATTACCTCTTATAAGCAGAAAGGAAATAGTGACTCTACTAACTATTTGGAAGCGGTAGCGCAATTAGAAGGTGTTATAGCCAGATGTAAACGTGACCAGAAAAACTTGTCTAATTATGTGAATTCGTATCCTGATGAATGGTGGACTATAAAGCATAAGTATAGAGTTAAAAATGTAGCAGGTGCATTTGTATTGAAAGAAGAAGATTTTAAGATAGACAATGAGCTATCCAAGGTAATTGATATTGCAATTCTAGTAGATACAGATCTACATTAAGTTTTCCTGTTTCAAGATCTTCCCAGCGATTAATAATCTTAGCTCGTAAATTTGCATCATAACCACTTGCAAGAAGTAAACAATCTTTTTTAGTAAGTCGATAATAAGGGTCTTTCCTTTCTGCGTTATTGCCTAACTTTGTGATTTTGAACATCAATTCAAAATTGAATTTATGTCTTTCATCTAATTGTTCAAGGATATTACGGATATCTCGCATCACATTTGAATGTTGTTTTCCTGCGAGCTCTGAAATTTCAAGAGAGTTCGTTGTTGGTTTACTATTATACAAAGAGACGCCAATTTTGGCGTCTCTAAATTTATTTGAACATAAAATGGCTCAATAAAAGGATTAGCCATTTTTTTGACAGACGTTACTAAGTTTGCTGGAATATAAATCTAAACTTACCAATTTTTACGAATTCTGCGGGTTAGGTTCTTATATACCTCAACATGGTTTCCATCAGAATCTATATATCTTGTTCGTCCCTTTTCATTCTGTTCGGCAATCCTCCTAACATATACCTTCAATTCCTTTAAATCAGCAGTATTGTTTATGTTTTCAATATATTTATTTTGCATCATTACTGAAAATTCGCCTATTTTTTCATCACCGTATATATGTCCGTATTTTTGGGCAAATGTATCTTTATTGAAAGAATTTATAACATATGGAATAAGTTTACGGTATTTGCGTGAACTTCTCTTATTGATAACGGCAAAGAATTCACCACCTTCAGCACGTCTACGGGTACCGTCCGGCTTAGTTCCCAGATCAATATCATTTCCTGACTGATGGGAACCTCCCTGTAGCAATTCTACAGTACCTTCACCATACTTTTCTTCACTACCCTTAGTCAGTTGGGAAGCTTTTATCTTTGCAGCAGCAAAAGCGCCCCACATGGTAGCGATCATAGCAATTGCAGCCGGGATACCCCACGGCCCAATACCGGCAAAAGACTTGAATATTTCTGCACTTGCAGTTACAAGGTTACTTGCTTGTACCAGACTGTTTATCGCTTCCTGCTTCTTTTGTGCCTTCTCCTGCTCTTTCAAGGCTTTCTCTTGATTCTTTTTCGCTAAATCTAACTCTTTCTGAGCCTGCTCAACATTATTGGCGTATCCATTGGCACGGGCTTCACGTTCTGCTTCTAATGCGTTTTGAGCAGCTTCAACCTCACGATCTGCCGCTTCAACAGCCCTTTCAGCCGCTTGAACCTTTGCATCCGCAATTGAATTTATAGCGTCTATAGCATATTGTGCGGCTGTACTGATAGCCTGTTCTTGTTCTGAAGTTAAATTCAATCCGAAAAGTTCATAAATATTTGAAGGCTTGGCCGCTTTCGCTATATCACGGTTTACTTTATCTAACTGTGCGGAAAGAATTTTACCTCTTTCCGTAAGCGTACCATCAGGATTTGTTTCTAAGGCTAATTCAGCCTCTAACCTTTTCTTCGTTTCTTCGAGAATTAATTTTGTTTTTTCCTTTTCGGATATCTCCAAAGCATCAATTTCAGCCATAGCAAGCTCATTGTTCAAAGCAATCTTATCCATTTCGAAAGTTTTCAATTCTTTGACAATCTGAGTATCATACTTAGCGTTTATATCTGCCTCGGATTGGCGCACGTCCTCGGATAATTGCCTGTTTTGTGCCAATTCTATTTGCCGTTGTTGCTGTAACAATTGGATACGCAAATTTATTTCTTCCTGCGAACCCTCACGGGCGGCGTCCAACCGTAATTGCGTCCGTTCCGCATCCTTATGCAATTGATCGATTGTTATTTGGTCGTTCAATTCGTCCAATTGCTTTGCGTACTGTTGTTGCAAAAGGATTTGTTGGTTATATAATTCCTCAACCTGTTTTTCGGTCAATCCCCGTTCCGTTTCTAACCGGGTTGCAATATCTTGTATCTGTCTTTCATACTCGACCCGCAATTGTTCCCGTTGTTTTTCCGCACCCTCTTCCATTAATGCAATCTTGGCATCTTCCGTTAATCTGATTGCAGTTAATTCCGCCGCCCGTTGTTGATTGGAAATATCGGCCATATCTACCATCAATTGTTCCTGTAAAGCAACGATTTGGCTGTTCAAGGCTTTGCGGGCTTTGATGGTCAAATTCGAATCCGTCTCCAACTGATATTTTATATCTGCAATCGCACGAGCATTGGCCGCTTTTCGTTGCGCTCTTTGTTGGTCGAACGAATTTTTAATTAAGGAAATCCGAACGTCCTCTGCTTTTCGTAAGATGTCGGTTTCTTGTTTGGCAATATTCTTATCTTCCAACTGACGTTGTGCGGCTCTAACAGCATCATCGATATCTAAATTATTTTTTTCAGTAACAAGATTAACTGCAATATTAACCTTATGGCCGTATTCTTCTATTTTAGTCTCTGCAAGATTTATTGCCTTATCAATATCATACGTTTTAATATCCCCATCCAAATTAACATCCCAATCAGTTTTTTTCCATCCGTTAGCTTTCAATTCTTTTAAATTCTTGAGTTTCTCATGATATTGATCCAACTTATCATTGTTAGTATCTAAATCTTTGATTTCTTGTGCCCAAAATCCCCGTTGATTCGCATTATACAAGCGGCGTTCTGTTGCCATTTTATCTTCTATTTTTCGTGTTTCGGCTATTCCGGCATTCCGTGCTTTCGCAACTTTTAATTCGTTTTCATACGCTTTTATTCGTTCTTCATGTTGCTTCCTTGATTTTTCGCTTTGATAATCCAAAAAATCCGAATACGCTTTTTGATATTCATTGAGCCTTTTTTGTTTTTCCGCAGCATCCTTTGTTCCCATAGAGAAAAGGGTTAATGCCCCCACAACGGTTACTAAGGCAGTAGCTAAAAGCACATAAGGATTGGCATTGGCTATTAGATTGAATGCCTTTTGAGCGACAGTTGCGGATATGGTAGCCTTAGTACCCTGTATAGTTACAAGGCGATCATATACTTTAGCCTTCGTTAAGGCTGTTTGTTGCAATCGGGATATTCCGAGCATTAATGCGGATTGTTTCTGCACGGCATTTTGTATGGCTTGTACCCCGGTTGTTACAGCTATTGCAGCTTGTAATTTCTTTTGTGCTTTCTCCACATTTTCACTCTCAACACCGGCTAACTCCATTATACCGGTATAGGCAGAAAACCCACCGGAAGCAGCACTGGCAGCACCTAACACTGCATCCAAGTTAGAAGTGTCGGAAGCCATATTATTAACTTCTGCTGTGGCGTCTTTAAGAGCATCCTTTAAAATGCCTGTCTCTCTCGATAACCGTTGGTATTCTTCCGTATTCTGCTTGCCCTCAAGACGCAATAATGCTAACTGCTTGGTTTGATTCTCAATTTGTGTCGTCAGCTTTTGCGCATCCGCAGAATAATTTCCTACATTAAGAGATGTCTTTCCTGTCTCTTCCTGTAGTCTCTTCATTTCCTGATATAATGCATCCGTCTCGGCAACCAGCTTACGCCCTTCTTCCGTGCTTTTCCGGTATTCATCAGACATCCCGTTAAGAGCTATCTTGTTCAATCCGTACTGCGCACTTAAATGTTCATAGCTTCCCGCAGCACTTGTATTCAACTGGTTAAGAAGCTTTATTTGAGTCTGAGTTTTCTTTATGGCATCTTTTTGACCATCCATTGCAGAAGTAAGCGCAGCCGCCCTTTCTATGAATTCACTCTCAGAAATTTTCCCAGAATCATACTCTTTGTTTAATTCCTTTAATGAAGATTTGGTATTCACTTGCTCCTGCTGAAGCTCAATGAGATTCCTGAACAAGTTTTGTACATTCGTATCAAGACCATAGAAAGACTCCTGTAATCTTCCGTTTTCATCATAGACGCCCTTTTGCGATTCCTGGAATTGGTTCATTACCGAATCAGCTTTTTGCAGGCCGGCGTTCACCCTTTCCATAGCAGCACGGTAATCTTCTATACTCAGATTTCCAGAATCAAAAGACACATTCAGTTGATCAGAGATGGATGTCAGTCGGGAAACATTGGAAGAAGCTTTATTCATCACATCCGAATATGAAACCATTCCGTTTTCGCTACGCTTTATAAACGCATCATAATTTGTCTTTTCTACATCTGATAATGCGGTATATAAGTCATCAATAGAACGGGTTAATTTATCAGCATCCGAATTCAATTTTTCATATGATTCCCCTAATGACTTATTGGAATTTTCAGCCGACTTACTAATCGAGTTCTGTTGTTGCTGAACTGACTTCAACAGATTTAACTCCTTTGTTGTAGCATTCAAAGACTTAGTAAGTTCGGATTGTGAATTGGATAACCTTTCTGCATCCTCAGAAGCCCTACGAATCGTTTCACGTCCCTCTTTTGTTGCACCAGATACTTTTTTAAGGGAATTACTAAGTTGTTCCGCTTCTTTTTTCACCTTTGCAAGAGCAGACTCATATACCCCTTTCAATTCTTCCAACTGATCTATAAGATCATTTATGGAATTATCTGGTTTTATTAAGTCACTGTATTTTATCGGATTATTATCTGCCATAATTTATAATTTAGATTGTTTATTAATTAAATAATGCTTTATTGATAGTGTATCCACCATTGGAAAATATTCTAATCCATCCCGGGATATTCCAGAACAAAGATTCAAACATATCTTTTCCAATTGTGCTTTCTATCATTTCGTTCATAGATCCGTATCCATTGGCATGGGCTAAATGTTCATCCGCCTTTATATCTACCATATCATAGTTTAGCCATACTCTAAAAGTTATCGGATATCCTTTCGCATCCTCTTGTATGATATCATACTGTTCATTATGTTCTATTATCCTCATAATTTGCTATATTGTTTTTCTGTGAGGCACTTTCTCCCTTAAAATGATAGATTGTTCATCTGAGATAAAAAAGTGGCTCAAATCGAAACTGTATCCGTCCATTGCTTTTGCATATACTTCTGAATCTTCTTTTGTGCGTGTTCGCTATCACGAATACACCAGGCAGAGATACCAAACTGTGATGAACTTGGATATGATTCATACACTTTCCCGTTCTCGTCTTTATCCAGATTTGACCGGAACACTTCAAAATACACAATTCCTTCCGGTGTGGTTCTCTTGTAACAGTACATCCGGTTGCTTTCGTTTTTGGATACCATTTCAAAGATATCACCGTACTTTTTAAATTTATCCCTCAATGGGGAACACTTGATAGCTCGTAATCTGTCCATATTCTTATCACGTTTTAAAAATTAGCCATTTTCTTTGCTCAGACGAACAATTTATCATCTCGCACAAAAAAGTGGCTGAAATCTCATTTATTCGTTAAACATGTTTTTCTTCTTTCCTATAAAACTCTTTCTTTAATGCTTCCATAACTTTTAAATGTTGCTCTCGCTCATTTTAAGGTGAGCGAAAATGATAATCTGTTCTTTTTGGTACTCTTACTCATTTCGCAGGTAAAAGTGATTTTCGCTCGCTTAATTTGGGCTGAATATGTTTTTCTGCTCGTTCACCTCCAGTATTGCAAATTCAATTCGGGGATGATACTTGTCTATGTGCTTCTCAGCTTCGATCTGAAAACAAAGGTTATCGTCCGTAATGGCATTCACTGATTGCAGACAGTCCAACAGCGTTTTCAGGCTGTTATCAAGATCGAAACGGGTAGAACTGTGCCAAACCTTTACGAACAACCGGAAACGGCTTGAAATTCGTCTGTTCCGGTATATCCGGCATTGGGCAATGAAAGAACGTTCATATTCACGTATCTTTTCGTCTTTGATAATCCGCTTTGCACCACCTCTACCCGGAACGCTCATGTAGTGGTTGGCTTTGGCTATTATCTGGCCGTAGATGGTTTCTGTTATCATAGTCAAACATTAAAATGGATTTTCCGTCTCGTTATATCCGGTAATTCTTGTTAGTGATCCGTTATGTCTGAATTGTACTAATCCAACTGAACCATTTCTATGTTTGGCAATATGCAGTTCGCCATAATTACGTACTTCACGGCCGGAAGAATCTTTCGGAATGATCTTGTAATACTCTGGACGGTGTACGAAAATAACCATATCAGCGTCCTGCTCTATTGCACCAGATTCCCGAAGATCAGCAAGAATAGGCGTTTTATCCTGCCTTTTATCTACATCCCGGTTGAGTTGCGACAAAAGGATAACAGGAACATTCAACTCTTTTGCTATGATTTTCGCTTCACGGGACATACGGGATATTTCCTGTTCCCGGTTTCTTGATCCGTTCGTACTTTCGGATATCAATTGCAAATAGTCTATTACTATCATTCCGCATTTTCCTTGTCTATGTAACATTCGGCTTTTGGTATGTATGTATCCCATCCCTACGGAAGAATTACTGTCTATCTCTATCGGTAGATTATACAGTTTGTTTCCGGTTACATAATCGATCTCTTTTAGTTCGTCCAATGTTATATTGCCTGATTTTATTTTGCCGGGATGTACATTACAGTCAGAGGCTATAAGTCTTTCAAACAAACTTATTGAATCCATTTCCAGTGAGAAGATAACTACAGGGACATTCTGCATGGCTGCGTGCTTGGAAAAGTGTAACGCCATTGCTGTTTTACCACACGACGGCCGGGCGGCTAATATAACAAGCTCACCTCCATGCCATCCGGCTGTCATATTATCGAGATCCTGCAACCCGGTTGTTATCCCTGTTTGTTTCCCGGACGCAAAAAGAGCCATTTTCTTCTCAATATTTTTTAGAGTCAATGTTGCAATGTCCTTGAATGATTGGGTATTGTCTTTCCCTATCAGATCCTGCATCATCTGGTCTATTTTCTTTCCTGTATTGAAAAGAACATCACCGATATCATCAACATCGGAATAAGCCTGTTGCTGCAAAATATGAGATAACTCTATGGCTTTTCTTTGTAGGTACTTCTGTTTAACCAATAATGCATGTTCAACAACATGCCACGGGTCGAAACCATGATTGGAAGTTTCAGTAACGAAATACGGTGGAATTTCATCCTTTTTTCCGATTGTACGAATTTTATTTGATACTGCTACAATATCGCATGGTTCGTTATTATCCATCAGAGATTGTATCACCTCGTACAACACTGCATATCGGCTATCATAGAACATATCTTTGCTAAGATCGGACGATATTGCATCATACACCTTATCACCTCCATAACTCAGTAATGAGCCAATAACAGCCTGTTCTGCATCAATAACGCACGGCATTTCCTTTACTTGGTATGAGATATTCTTCTGGCTTTTCATTTTTTACCTCCTTCCTGCCATAATTTTGCCACCAATAAGTAAACCTTCTCTTTGCATCCGATAAACAGGATATTGTCTGTTCTTCTCCGATTGAAACGATATAGGCAATGAATTTATCTATCTGGTCGGGAAGCATAGACATGAACGATATTCCAAATGTCGATTGCATACAGGCAGACTCTTTCCATGTTTCGTCAGATAGGAGTTGCTCTTTGATAGATTGAAGGTCGAGAACTTTATTCGCTCCCTCTCTCGCACTCTCTCCTTTAAGAGAGAGAGTATCATTTACATTAACATTATCATTTACATTAACAGCTACGTTTGCTACGGCTTGCTTAGCACTTTTAGCATTTGCTACGTTTGCTACGTTTTGCTTAGCTTTTGCTTCGCCCCCTTTACTTCCGGCCTCTTTGCGTTTGGTTTTGATGTCATTCCACTTTTTATTATTTTCATCTATGTGTATCCGAAAAAACTTGAAAGCCAAAAGAATAATAGGCGGCAATTCTTTGATATTCCCAGTTAACACATATTCAAAAATAGCATCGAATAACATCCCTTTCTCTTCCAATGATAAATCTTTTACAGCTTCATAGTCGGATGTGTACAATAAAATACTATTCTTATCCATTTTGCTTCTCCCTTTCTTTTTTCAGTACTTGAAGTTCTTCTCTACACCTGTTTAATATTGGACGGAGTTTCTCAAAAGCATCTTTTCGACATCCTCGTATAGAAGGTTCCTTACCGGAAAATACATAGTTAGTAACGGCAATATAAACCTTCTTAAAGTCCTTATATGAAAGAGTATCCATAACTTTCTGGTACAGTATGGAATCTGCGTCATTCATATTTTACCTCCTTCCCAATTAGTTTTTGTTGATTTGTTATTTAATGAATTTTCTCTACTTTCCATGTCTTGTAGTTCAGCCAGTTTCCAACCGTATCTCTTACTGCTTGAAGTTTCGTCCTTTATCCCTTCTGTATCATAGCGTAAATCTATTGTATGCATTCTACTACTCAAATTCACTGAAATACTCTCTATCTTACCGTCACCTATTGAAGTGTGTATCAATTTCAAAGGAGAGATATCACGGTCAAACGGGAATTTTACTTCCTGGCTCTTTAGCCGGGATATGTAACGCAATGTCATATCTGTATTATTGATATTCACATTTTTTGTCGGTAAATTATATCCCCAATAATTCGGATGCAAGAAGAAGTAAGATAAATACCCGTTCTGGTTTTGGTAGACATCACCATCTATCAATTGAGAAAGAACTGGTACACGTTCCCGGCCAGCTTGTGTAATAGTCTCCATCAGAGCAAATCCATCTTTGGAAAATTCATCAGAACGCAATATCATGTAATCAATATCTGTTGAGAAATTATTTACTGAAATTTCCTCAATTTTATCCTGCTTGACAAAGTTACTTCTCATGACAATTGGATAACCGGTAAAAGGCTCTGTCACATCATCCATCCATGAGAATTGATATCGCTCCGGCATATCCAGCTTTTCAAACTTGTATTGCTTACGTCCTGTTTCCCAGGAACGACCATTGGACGGGCAAAGCCACTTTGTCAGATCAAGTTCTACTCCCGGTTGATTGGTATATGACTGTCCGTTACGGAAATACTGAATGTGCTCAATTTTCAGCTTGTTATCCTCAATATACCAATAGCATTGATATACATTCTTCAGCATATCCAATACGCTTTTCAAAGTAATGGTAGCCTTTTGTGCCGGCTGAGTGTAATTACTCACCAAAATATTGGATTTGGGAGTCATGTACACCTTTCGTTGACCATCACCAATCGGACGGGATGCAGCATAAAAGAACCGACTGTATTCCGTTGTATTTTTGAAGGTAATACCAGGTGCAACCTTGTCAAGAAGAACAGATAATACAGAGTGTAAAGGCATGGCATGGGACATGGTGTATTCAAGTCGTGATCTTGGTTCTATCTCATCCTTTGAAAAATCATATATAAACCAATAAGAACTATCATCCGTCCACATATCCCGATTAACCGGATACGCTTTATAAGGTGCAGTATCTGTAGGAGGATAATAATATTCTCCCCTTCCGTTTTGTCCCCATTCAGACGGTTCCTGCTTAAAGATATTAGACACACGGAAAGTGCTGAAAGAATATGATACTATATACGGGTATGACCCCGGTGTAGACGTCATATCATCGGATGGCTTGTTATGTACTTCAGCAACTCCAGAAGGTATAGGAGGTTTAGAATTCATAGGATTTGAAGCTGTCACATACCTTGTATAGAATCGCTTTCTACTCGCATATCCGTGACCTATTATTTGGGATGGCAGATAATAATTGGTAAAAGTGAGTTCGTCTACAGTCGTAGGATCAAGAGAGTATATAGGTTGTGAGACTCCCATCATTGCGCCTGTCACATCGTATATATAGAATTTCCACGTTATTTCGGTGAAGGCGGTAGGTTTTATATATGCCCTATTATTCGGTAATCTATATATCGCTTTCTCATAATCTTCTTTTGTTGGTTTGAATGGCAATGTAGCCGTATAATTTCCTTGCAAGTTAGGTGCAAGATTATCTCCTGTAACATTTATATTAATAAAATTAACACCAGATTCCCAAAAGTAATACTTATTCACAAGTTCATCATGATTAGTCACCACATCCGCATCCTGCTCCCAGAATACACCAGAAAGAGCACATGAAACCTTATCATCTCCGGCCACATATATCTGTAAAATCCCACGTCTGTACAAGGATATTTTTTCAAGTGCCGGATTCAACTTTACCAAATCATACTCCCTTTCCCACCCGTTAAGCAAATCCGTATAAGAATCGTTGTATTCCGGCTTAACACGGATTGAAAGATCGGCTATGTTAATGGTACAATCCGTCCTCATGAACTTGGTCTTGACGTAAACCTCAAATGTGCGCCCACCGTCATTGCTACGGTATACATCAAAATAGTACGTGGTATCAAATGGCTGTCTGAGGATATAGTAGTAATCCCTACACATGAATCTTACTTCACCGTTCAGACCCTCCCGAAAGAATTCCTGTCCCGATTCTTTGGAATATGTTTTTGCCAAATCATCTTTGAATATCGGTTTGGCCTTGTACATCAAATCAATAGAAATATCGCCACTATTCCAATCTTTTACTGTATAGCAATATGACATTGATACGGCATTTTTAGGACGTACAAGATTAAGGTTACTACCTGAATAGCCGGTTATATATTCGTGATTTGAGTCGAAAAAGCAAACAATAACCTCCTTATCATCGAACACTAATTTTGTATATTCAAATACGGGGATAGTAGGACTGGTATTATAGCTTTGATCCCTAATAACAAAACCTGAATTAGCAGATAGTCTCATTCCGTATTGCGTACCCTCCATATCTGGACTGAATACGTCTTTGTTGATCAAATAGAATAAATATAATGGATTCATAATCAATACTTTTAAATCGTTTGACTTATTTTTTTGAGTGTACCGTAGCAAGGATTTCAAAAAAATATTGAAAACCTATCTCTTTTATACACAGAATTTTGAGTGTTTAATTTTCTTTTTCCAGCCAATAAAGCTTACGATTATCCGGCAAACGACAATCTACTATGTTCCAACCTTCAACATTGCGTAAAGTGGAAATAACCCTTCTTGCATCATTGGAATTTGTTTCCGAATTAATTTCTTTGGCCGTAACCTTGCGGCCGGATAAGAAAATGGATCTCACTTGTTGGATAACTCGTGAAGAATTACTACTTTTGTCGTAGTCATTTGGGAGATTGGCGGTCGATGAGGCTGCCTTTTTCTTTGCTTCCATAGTTAGCCTCCCTTTATTTAGATACCTTTTTCAAAGCATCATTAATATCCTTGTCTGTATAATAGACACGTGTACCGATTCTCCGGGCATTAATTATCCCAGCTTTCGTCCATGCGTCTAAGGTAGGCAATGAAACTTGCAGTCTCTTAGCTGCATCTTTACGTTTATTAAGTCCGTCTTTGGGACTTTCTTCTACTTTGGGAGTAGATTCAATTATATCAGCCAGCTTCTTGTCAAGTAAGCGGCTCATCATGCTTTCAAGGTCATTCATCGTTGCACCTTGAATAAGCATTGCATTAGGGGTAGAAATAAAGTGCTCCATAATCTTTTGTTTTTTTGATTATGGAGCAAAATTCGCCTGTTTTTGTTAGTATTTATCTATGCGCATATATGCATAAACACACCGCATATATATGCGAAATCAATTATTAGCTAAAGTAGACCTAATTATAGAATCAATTTCATCTGTATTTCTATTTGAGTCATTAGAATTGCCTCTAAGATAGTTACTTATTATACTGGATTCTTTTGCATTAGCAAATATATCAACGTATGATATCAGAAATTTAGACAGTTCTTCATTGGAACTTTCAAGATATCCTCTATTCCTCAATTCCCGGAATAAACACGGAAGGATTTTCTTAGGCTTATTTGGATTCCATTTCATTTTTAAGCAATTTTCTTCTTGAGGTATATGCGTAGCAACGATTTTAGTTGTAGACAATCTTTCTATCTCTTTTTTCAATTCTTCATTCTCTATCATTAGTTTAAATTCATTACTACTTGATACATTATTTTTTAGATTTGATATTTCATTTCTTAATTTTTCTACTTCCAACTCAAGATTAGACTTTTCGTCAAGTGTTCTATTGTACTCAATTTCAAGAATAGTCATCTTACTTGATAAATCATAGTTCTCATCTATAATTTTTATTTTCCCTTTCTTTAATTCTTTTTTATGTTTTTCTATGAAATCATTTATTGCCCAATGCCCATTATCGCATTTAAACACTAAATGTATATAATCGTATGCTGTTTTTGTTAGTTCATATTCATCAAACAAATTGTTTTCTACACATTTTTCAAAAAGTTTCGTGTGATAATTCAATTTAATACTCAGAATACCAGATTCATCCATGATTTTCATATAAAAATCATAAAGAATATCCAAATCTTTAGCACTTTCAATGTTATCAAGTAACTCCTTTTCAAAATTACTCTTGATATCATAAAACCAATCTTTCCCTAAAAAACTTAACGAAGTAGAAGGAGTATCCAATAAGTAAGACATTGAATCTCTAATTCCTTTAATATACTCTTTAAATGTGCAGAATTTCATAATCACATCACTTTTAATAAATTACCATTCTTCTGCCAGTGCATCATTAGCATCTTGGCATGTTCTTCTTTAGTCACTTTGATATATTTCAGAAAGCTACTTTCTGTCTTATGTCCGGTTATCTGCATGATTGAAATTGAAGGGAATCCAGATTTATACAGATTGGTCGCAAAACTTCTCCGGGCTGTATGAGATGACACAAGTTGCCACTTCTCATAAACAGTCGTTTGCTTCTTCCCTCCTTTAGTTATTGATTTCAAAACATGCTCCGTTAATCCAGCCTCCCGGCACACATCTTTCAAATTATCATTAAACTTCTGATTGCTGATATTAGCAGGGAGATTACCATTATACTTTTCCAAAATGCGAAGGAATACTGGATGCAAAGGGATAGTAACAAACTCATTCGTTTTCTGTTGTTGAATGGTTATCATCCCGTCTTTTATATTTTCTTCTCCAATACGAGTAAAGTCAGAGAACCGTAATCCAGTCCAGCAACCAACGAGAAATAAATCCCGTGTCCGTTCCAATCTGGCAGAATGTGAAAAGTCAAAACGTGCAAGCATATCAAGTTCATCCTCACTTAGAGCAATAGCTTGACTTTCCTCTGACACATTTTTGAATAGCTGGTATTTAGTGTTATCGGTTAGTTCCTGTTCGTTAGCAGCTTTCATCACGGCTTTAAGACTTACCGTCTTGTGCCAGATAGTATTAGTACTCAAACCAAGCTCTTGCAGAAAAGCAACAAAGTCATTAAAGAAAGGCTGATTTATATTTCTGAACTCTAATCGTACTTTTCTCTTTTTTTCATATTCTTGGATATAGTAGTAAGTACGAGCATATTCACGTTTCGTTTTATAGTCAATGGTTTGACCACCTCTTCGTGGGCTTACCCTTGTATCACATAACCGGATAAACTCCTCAAAAAAGGAATGAAAATCGTATGCAGCCGCAATCTTTTTACCAAAATAAGTATCAAGAAAATTTCTAAGAGTATCTTTCGTTATCAATTCCCCTTTTGTAGTAGATTCAGCAATAAAAGAATTGATTTTAGCTTCTATACTTTTAAGTGCACCGTTTATTTCGTCCTTATTGGCACAATACTTTGAGTTTTTAACACACTCTTTCTTTTCATCCCAAAACAAAGGTTCAACCCTTAGAGGCGTAGCATACATCATAGTAGATTTACCAAAATACGAAACAACGCATATAGTCTGCTCCGTTTCCGCCTCCATATTCCTAATCATAAATTTAATATTCTTCATTACACTATGCTTTTAAATCCATTAGCAAAGATAATGAACGAACCGAACAAAAGCAATCATTGTTCGGTTTTTGTTCGGTAAAATCTTTGTTTTCCTTATTTTATCTTTATCATTCTTTATTGAGGAGCTATTTGTAAATAGCTGATTTACATAGAATATATATCTATTTTAGCAAAATAAGAAAAAGTACAGAAAAATAGGTTGCAAGTCGCCTCATTCCGACTAATTAGTAGATAAGCCACTCTTTATGAGTGGCTTATCTGTTTTTAGGAAAAATTATCAGAAGTACATTGGGATGGCTATCAAAAGTAGTTAGCTTCGCTTCACAAAACAAAACATCCGAACATGCATATGTGCATATCCGGATGTCCGTACTAAACTAACAATCAACTTTAAAATGCTTTGCGATAGAGTGCTTCAATATCTTCTACAGAAGTAGGACGTGGATTCCCCCCCGTACATACATCATTAAAAGCCGCTACGGCTAAAGCCGGGATATCTTCTTCTTTCACATTGATTTCATGCAATTTCTGAGGAATATTAATACTAAGAGAAAGGGCTTTTACAGCTTCAATAGCAGCTTTTACGCCCTCCGCTTCGGTCATACCTTCCGTATCTACCCCCATCGCTTCTGCAATCCGGATATATTTTGATGCAGCCGGAGATTCAGCGTTATATTCCATTACATAAGGCAAAAGCAAAGCATTGGCTACACCATGCGGAGTGTCATAAAAAGCGCCTAACGGATGAGCCATAGAGTGAACAATGCCCAGACCTACATTAGAAAATCCCATACCGGCAATATATTGTGCCTGCGACATAGCTTCGCGGGCGGCAGTATCTTTTCCGTTATCTACGGCAGCTTTCAGATTCTGAGCAATCATTTCAATAGCTTTCAGCTCGAACATATCACTCATTGCCCAGGCTCCCGGAGTAATAAAGCTTTCAATAGCATGAGTCAATGCATCCATTCCGGTAGCAGCTGTCAACCCCTTCGGCATAGAGTACATCAATTCCGGGTCAACAATAGCAACAGCGGGAATGTCGTTAGGATCCACACATACCATCTTCTTTTTGGCTTCTTCATCGATAATCACATAATTGATGGTTACCTCAGCAGCCGTTCCGGCAGTGGTAGGCAATGCAAAGGTAGGCACAGCCTTGTGTTTTGTGTCGGCAACACCTTCCAGAGATTTCACATCGGCAAACTCCGGATTATTCACCACAATACCAATACCTTTAGCAGTATCTATAGAAGAGCCACCACCCAGAGCTACAATAAAGTCGGCTCCGGAAGCCTTATAAGCCTTCACACCATTCTGTACATTGGCAATAGTCGGGTTTGCTTTAACGTCACTGTAGAGTTCATAAGGAATGTTATTAACTTCAAACACTTTGATAACCTCAGCAGCCACCCCAAATTTAATAAGATCTTTGTCTGTGACAAAGAAAGCTTTCCTGAATCCACGACGGGCAGCCTCTACAGCAATTACACTACGGCAGCCGGCTCCGAAATAGGATGTTTCATTTAATACAATACGGTTCATAATTTTATTTTTGTAAGGTGATTCCCATTATTCCGATGACAACATCGTTTGATAGCGTCTCCAGCGTCAGGCTCTTTAGCTCTTTAGCCGGATCGAGCAACATATCAAGTAGTACTCCGGCACCTCCATCGATAGGCCGGCCGTAAACCCCTGTAATATTCAAGTCCTTTTCAAGGTTATTACTAACCAGTCCCGATTTGAAATGTAAACGATACGGACGAGGCGTTTGAAGACAAAAAGCAATCCCGTCTACATAGAAGTCCTGCTCGATAGGACACCAGTTGTCCGGATTTATAAGCTCCAATGTTTCTGAAGTACCATCTGCATAATGTACACGAATAACCCCATTGGCAATGTGGCACTGCATATGATTGGTACTTCCTGCCAACAGCAGATAGGCATGGGATGCTTTCCCGGTGAGCGGTATAGTCAGACTATCAGGATAATTGTCCCATAAAGAGGTAAAGGCGATATTCTTTCCTTCGGCAGGGGTACGAAAAGGAACACCCAAACTGGTAGATAACAATCCGCTACGAACCTGAGCCCGCATCCCTGAGTCATCAATATCAGCAGTCAGTGTAGGATGGCACCATTCACCTATTCCCTGTTTGGGAAGCTGTAAGGTTGTATAAGGAGAACGCGGAGAAAGATATTCATTCCGATATATATCCGTAACCGATGCATTGAATACCATCTCCATGTTAACCGGTTCACAAACAGCGGTCTTCACCCGGGTAAATGAAGGCATAACCGATACATCCTCTTGCTTTATATTCACATCGACAGGTTGCCACCATTGCATTTGCCCTTGTTGTACATGTACAAAGAATGTATGATATCCCGACTGACCGGATACTTTTCCTTTCAATACGCTCTTATCAATTGAAGAAGTTGTAAACACTCCCTGCGGATCATATAGTTTATTCAAAACAACTCCTTTCAAGGCAGGTAAAGACAAGTCCTGGTTGGGAAGCAGTTCTGACCCACCTTCGAAAACAGAACAAAGCGCATCTCCTCCCCAAACAATCTCAATGACTGCATTCCGAACAATGACAGGAGTCATCACAGCTATCACCGGATGCCCGGAAGCTGATTCTATAAATTCCCATTTAACAGATTGTCCGTTCACCTTCACCGATTCTATATTTTCCCGAAGGGCATTTACCTGTAAAGTGATCGCCAACGGGGTTGTAAAATGTTGTTCAATCTTATAAGTATCCTTCATCCCCTTACGTCGGAAACTGTAGGTAATATCCGGAGTAGAGAGAGCTGCCTTCTCCCAATCCATAGGAAAACCGGGACGAATCAAAATCCGCCCGTTCATTGCATCGGGCAAGATGCCAAACAAACCTTGAACCAGCAAGCGGGAAGCAACTCCAATCGGATCACCGAAATCGCGGTAACACTCTCCACGTGCAGCATCATAAAAGCTTATCTGTCCGAAATTACCGGGGCTATCTCCCAGATACATACCATCAAGTACGGAACTCTTCATCAGTTTATATCCCGCTTCGGCACGACCCGCCTGAAAATAAGCCAATGCTGTATGCATTACCTCAGCAAAAGCCACATTGTTAATACTCCATGAATAAGGCAACCAATTCGTGGTCGAAACCGTTGCATATCCTTCGTCGTTCAATCCTTCGCCACGAACCGGTATATGAGGGATTTCCGTATCTACATAACGTGTCGCCTGATAGGCCTGAAAAGGATCCGCCACCTCACTGTCGAGTGCATGATAGATGGTCCATACCCCCGCAGATTCATGCAAACGGCGATGTCCCATGAAATCCTGATATTCGGCCCAATGACCTTTATCAGATAACCAGAGGCGGTCATTGAGGGCTTTCAGTATTTTCTCTGCTTCGGCACGGTAAGGTGCAGGATTCTCTCCTATCTTCTCTGCAATAAGGGCAGCCAGTTTATTAGCCCTGTAATTGTAGGCTGATGAATGAGTGACAGCACCACTATTATAATACAGCGCATCGCTGGCCCAAATACAGGCATATGCATCATAAAGCCCGTCATTATCGGGATCGTAATTCAGTTTTTCCCACGCCAGATGACGAACAAGTACCGGCCACATCTGACGGGCATATGCAACATCCCCTGTCCAGTTAAAGTGCCAGAGGAGTTCATCAATATAGCAAAGATTCATGTCATAGTGATGCATCTGATCGTTCTTGCGGGGATTACGGCAAATATATCCATTACTATATTGAGGGGTTCCCCAACGCTTTTCAGACCGTGCCAGATTCAGTACAGAATCCTGAGCCGGATGAGGGATCGTATTCGGGACTTCAGTTACCTGACTGGCAGCATACGCATCGAAGTGCGTCCGGGCACGATCATGCCAGCCAAGCGCGTCTCCGGTATAAGCAGCACGCCAGCCACTAAGTGGCATACGCCATCCCACGGCACCGTGCAGCCACACTTCACCGTCCCAGATACCATCGGCAGCTACGGCAAGCGCTCCTCCCAATGTATTAAGATAGACATCAGGTGTTTCCACATGAATACGGGAAGCCAGCGTAGCACGTGCCTGTTCGGCGGTATCATACAAGCGATGGCCCTCTTTCTTATCCAGTAGTTGCAGAGAAAAGTCTTCAAATAATAAATAACTCGTACCATTTTTCAAACGGATATCATGACATTGCATCTGTTGAGGATCGGCAGGTGCCTCAAAGCTATCTGCCGGATCGGCTCCCATGTCCCCATTACGATTCAATCGCCGTGCTTTTATTTCAGAAATAATGGCAGTAAGCACAGCACCGGAAGAAAACCCCGAAGGTTCTATCTTCCAGATAGCTCCATCAGCCTCCGGCAAAGCCAAGGCAGAAATACGAAGTTCTCCTTTCCCCCAATTCGGATCTGTAAGATGATATGTCCGGCGTCCAGGTGTGTAACGTGCCTCACAATAAGCCACAGAATCCAGCATCACTGAGTAATCAGCAGGTATAGAAAGTCTGAAACGGATGTTTTTACTATTTCGCTTATCATAGGTAGCAAACACAGGACGGTCACTTGTTTCCAAGCGAAAAGCAGAAGAGCTACCATAAAGTGCGCGAGTATAACGATTCTTACCGTTCACACAAACAAAATCGTCCCCTTCGGGACGGTACTGCAGGCTACGGGCAGCCCCACGCTTATGATCATTATAAGAAGTTGATTCAATAAAGTCGCCTATTCGTTTCACCGTCCCCTGTGCCATAACACAACCAAACGACAAACCGAAAAAGGCTAACAACATAAAAGATAAATATCGAAGCATGAAAATAGTGATTAATGAGTAGTGATAAGTGATGAATGAATAGTGATTAGTGGTTAGTGATAAGTAGTTAGTAGGCTGCGCTGTCATCCCGCACGGCACTAATCACTTATCACTAATCACTCATCACTATTTCTACGGCATCGGCTTCAGTCCTTCCCAACGTACATTCCACGTTCCGTCCTTCGGGAAGCCCGGATTCTCTGTCTGGCAACCATCCCAACCGGCACACATCATAGCCACTGCGGTCAACAAGCCACCATTTCCCGGCAGATAAACCCGCAAACGGCCATCCTGATAATTGTGTCCATTTACCAAATACGTATTGGTACGTTTATCCATCAGTAAAGCACCTACTGCTTTTTCCGGTTCACCCAGGCGGGCAGCATTCATAGCCGTCATAGGATAGTCCCATCCCCAGGTCTTACCCCAGTTCCAGTTGTCCCATATCCAGTGCAGAGTATTTTTCATATAGTCATCGCGAATCAGCTTATTCATCGGCAAAATACCCACAGCACCCAGCACCGCCATGTGGTCAGAAGTAAAACGAATATCTTTGTAAGTATCAGTTGCTGTTTCGGCAGCCAAATACAACTTATCTTCATTATAGGCCAATGGAGAAAGTTTATCAATCATTTCATCCCACTCTAAATTACGTTTTTCGCCGGCACGTTCACGCCATTTCTGCGCTGTCTCCATAGCAAAATGCCAATATGATAACTCAAAAGGAGGATTTACTGTTTCGGCAGCCCGAAGCGTTTCTTGTGCCGGAATGGCTCCTTTCAATACAAAACGGCCTTCCAATTCATCATATGTAGCAAAGGAATACATAAACTGAGCAGTCTCCTGTACGAGTCGGTTGTATTTCTTTATCACTTCATCCGACGGATGATTACGATACAATAATTCGGCCAGATAAATAAAGTGCGGTTGTTGCCAAATCAGGAAACTACCCACCTTAGACGGTGCTTCTGTCCCGCTCGGATCGGTCATCTTCATCCAGCGTACCCCATCGAAACCTTGTCTGCGAGCTATTTCACGGGCAACAGGTTCTACTGTTTCATACCAACCCAATGTACGATCAAGCAATTCTGCACGGTTCCACAATGCAAACTGAGCCTGATGCCACCAAATCATTTCGAGATGAAATTTGCCAAACCAGGAGTTGTAAGTCAGTCCGGTCTCTTGTGGAGGAGTTGTTCCGGCACATTGGATAGCAAGAAGATATTGACTCAATACCACACGGCGTTCCAATTCCTTGGCACGGGTATCCGTACAGGCAGAAAAGTCAATTGCCGCACCATTTTTCCAGAAAGCAGTCCAATATTCAGCAGCCTTTTGTTCGGTTTGTACTGCAGTTGCAGTCTCCGTAGAGGCTCCTTCCGGTGTGAAAGCACAAGTAAAAGCCAATGTATCTTCTTCAGGAGTAAGCACAAAGTAATTTTTATCCTTTTCGCCAAAGAGAGCTTTACCTTCCCAGCGAATCGTAACATAATAAGTGGTAGCATCCAGCGTGCGCTTCAGCACAACCTGTTGCCCGTCTTGACTAACAATAGTGGTAGAATGTCTATCATTAGCATCCCACTTACAGGCATCATCACAATGTCCGCCTGTCGGATACGAAAAACGGAAGTTCACAGCCGGATGTGCAGCAGAACGAACAACGGCTGCCAGCATATCTGCTTCGGGGTGACAAACCGTTTGTACTTCAACGGGAGTCCCATTTAACTTGAAGTTACTATTGACAGCTCCTTTCCAGAGATCAAGTGTCTGTTTCACATCTGTAATCTGCGAAAGTGAGGAAGAGTCGCGTCCAAAATCAAAACCTACCATCCCTAAATGAAGACGATGTGGATTCACACGAAACCAGTTGGCTGCTTCTTTCTGACGTCCTGCTTCATTGAACTGTACGGAATAAGGTTCCATGCGGCCACGGCCAAAATCATAATCTTTCAGGGTTTCTTCATGTTTATAAGCTTCCGGATTGGTAAACTCATGCCACCCCCATTGGCTTTGTGTACCTAAAGGTACACCTTTTGTATAGAGCTCCGGATATGTCTGCAAACCGGTAGCATCTACAGTATATGCAAATTCACCGTTTCCAACTGACAGGGATGCAAGAGAATCAAAAGCTGTTACCTGAGGAGAATTGCGATTAACAAGTGCCTCACGGTCAATGGGCGTTTGCTTCTTCGAACCGCAGCTTACCAATGTCAATGCAAGCAAAGAATAAAACAGTTTTTTCATGGTATTTAATATAGTTGATAAAAATTCAGGATGTTGATGAGTACAAAGATAAAGGTTTCCATAGGATTTTTCTCTGTACAGATTGGCAGAAAGACTAAGAGATTTGCTTTACTGACCACCCAAAGACACCTATAAAGAATCTATCGGAGAAAAAAATCCTCTGCCACCGAAATAGATTAGCGACAGAGGATCTGATTTATTGTGAACTTAAATCACAAAAGAAAGAATTGATTATTTATATCCGGGATGTTGTGTCAGATTCGGATTGTCAACCAGTGGGTGACCAGCAGACTTAGCTGCAAAAGGCAACAATTCTGAACAGTTTTCCTTATAGCCATAGTAAAGACCGTCACTACCGTCAGCAGCTTCAATCCAGTCGGGATATTTACCACCGTTTTCTGCAGAGCCTGTAGGTTTCTGATAAATGATCTTACCAATTTGCAGTGCATTGAAGCCTTTGCCAAAGCCTACAGCCTTACGAGCATTACCATTGAACGTGCTGGTATAGGCTTCAAACATATTAACCGGGTACCATTTATCGCCTGCATTTACTGCAATGCCGTGTGCACGAACAATTTCAGCCAGTTTAGTCTGGAATACATCATATTCAGCTTTATTGGTAGGCACAGCTTTTGCTACTGCAATTTCGTTATCATCGGTCAAATCAATATAATCAATTGCCAGGAAAGTATCGCCATAAGTCTGTGCATCTTTATGGAACTTATACAAACGATATACCGGCACATCTGCATATTTGTTCTTACGATCAGAAAGGTCTTTCATCGCTTGTTTTGTTGCTGCCAATTCTTTGGCAATACGTCCCATACGGATCAAATCTGTACGTAGTGAAAGTTCTCCGCCAAATTCCCATTTACGTTCCTGAGCCAAAGCATCCTCAAATTCCTGCGGATCAGTAGGTATTGGTAACGACCCTACACCGGCACGATCACGAATCTCTTTTAAAGCATCCTTAGCTGGCTGAGTCGGAGCACCATTCAAGTAGTTCTGAGCTTCGGCATACATCAGCAATACATCAGAGTAACGTATGATAGGAATATTTACATTACGTTTGTTTGCATCAGATTCGGGTGCCACACACCAGGGGATACGGAATTTACCCGACATGATACATGAATAAGTAGTACCTACGTCCACCCAGGTATCATTACTTGCACCGCCTTCCAGAAAATAAATACTGTAAGAAGTACAAGTCACATCCCGGCGGGCATCGCCCTCTTCAAAAGACAAATAGTAGGTAGGCAAAATGAATTGCATCGCTTTACGGGAACCATACGTACCCCCTCTGGTACCCGGATGTGCATACAAACCAAACTTTGAGTTCGTCGTTGCTCCATACTGTGCCAAACTCCAAAGAATCTCTTTATTCAAACTGGTGAATTTACGCTGACAATAATTATACCATAAATTCTGAAAGCCACTCATTCCACCTTCTGCCTGAACCAGTGAGTTCTGCCCATGCTCTATGATATCGCTACAAGCTTTGTCGGCTATCTGATAAAGTTCACGTACACGAGCTTCATCACTACGACGGGAAACTTTCAATGTAGCCGGATCATTCGTTTCAAGATTCCAACGCAATGAATAACCTCCGGCATAAAGAGCCACACGTGCCAACAGTGCCAAAGTGCTCTGTTTGGTTAAACGTTCGGTAGTCGCAAAACCACTTTCTTCGAACCAGGGCATATAATTTGCAGCAGTCTGCAAGTCTGATACGATACGGTCATAAATGACATCACGAGACGTACGTTTAGGATAGAAAGTCGATTCATCATCCGGATCCATATCTTCCAGAGGTTGCCAGTTTGCAGGAACATCACCATAAATGCTAATCAGATTAAGATAGGCAAAAGCACGCAGTGCAAGAGCTTCACCCAACAAAGAGTTACGCTTGGTAGTCTCCGGCATCATATTCAGATTCTTGATGGCAATATTAGTTGCCTCAATAGCACCGTACTCTTCATTGTAAAGCGTAGTTACGGTATAAGGAGAGGTTGAATCATAAAACCAGTTACAAATATTGTATTTTCCGTTGTTAGTCGTACCGTCCTCACTGGAGTGGGTTACAGTTTCACCTGCCATCAACTGATAGACCATTTCGGTAGGAATAATCCCCCGATAACAACCCGTCACGAATAATTCGGCAGCTTCCTCATTTTTAAATACTGTTTCAGAATCGGCTGATGTATAAGAAGGCATTTCGAGCCAGTCTGCACATGACGTCATTCCCATGGAAAGTGCCATTACAGACAAAATGACTAATTTCTTTTTTGTATTGAATAATCTCTTTTTCATAATGCTTAAGTTTAGAATGTTAAGTTAAGACCAATGACGTAACTTCTTGAACGCGGATAAGTAGAACTGTCATATCCCGGCGTACAAACAACCTGGTCATTGCCAGCAGAAACCTCAGGGTCATAACCGGAGTAACCGGTAATCGTTGCCAAATTATTGGCTGTGAAATAAAGACGTGCATTAGAAATCATAAACTTCTTCAGCCATACTTTGGGCAATGTATAGCCCAGTGTCACTTGTGCAATACGCAGGTAAGAACCATCTTCCACATAGTATGAAGAAGGATAAGTGATATAACCGGAATTTGTTTTACTCAGATTCCATGTGGCAGAAGCCTCATTCGGATTCAGTTCTTTATAACGCTCCAAAGTAGTAGCCTGTTTGCCGGTCTGCGGATCGATCATGCGATAGTAGTGATCGCCAAATTCAGTAGGTACATTCTGGAAAGCAGCATAAGGACTCATACTGTGTTTGGTGGCATTGTAAACATCATTACCAATAGAAAATTTCATGAAAACGCTCAAATCAAATCCGTGATAACTAAAGGTATTATTGAATCCTCCAATACAGTCAGGAGTACCATTACCAATCTTAGTCTCTTTTTTAGTGAACTGAGGGTTACCGTCTTTATCCACACCATTCGCAGCAAACTTAATATCACCCGGTTGCGGTGTTCCCTTTTCAGGTCTGACAACACCATCTTTCAGCGCCAATTTACCGTCTGTACCCTGAACAAAATCATCCGTTGTATACACACCTTCATAAATATAGCCATACATATCGCCTAAACTTTCACCTACTTTTGCATAATAGTTCACCATACCCGAACGGTTACTGCCGACAGAGAAAGTCTTGCTCTCGATCCCGTTCTCCAAAGAAAGAACCTTCGAGCGGTTGAAAGCCAGGTTCAAATCACTGGTCCAACGGAAATCTTTGGTCTGTATATTCACCGTATTGATTGAAACTTCCCAACCGCGGTTACGTATCTTACCAATGTTTTGGAATTGATTCTTATAACCGGTTGAAGAAGGAATCACACTCTTCAACAACAGGTTGTCTACTTGGTTGTTATACCATTCAGCAGTAATATTCAAGCGACTATTGAAGAAAGATAAGTCCAAACCAATATTAGTAGAACGCATAGTCTCCCATTTCAATTTCTTATTTCCTAAAGTTTCATCTACAATATAAACAGGAGAGCCTACCGTATTATTCATCGGATAATCAGACTCTTTAAAAGAAGTGACATACATGTAATCGCTAATGTTACAGTTACCCGTTGTACCGTAACCTACACGTAACTTAAAGCTATTGACAACATCTGCCACTTTATTATCTTTCCAGAAGCCTTCTTCCGAAATACGCCATGCACCGGATACCGAAGGAAAAATACCCCATTTGTTACCTTTTGCAAATCTGGAAGAACCGTCACCACGAACCGTACCAGTCAACAAATAACGCTCATCAAAGGAGTAATTTACACGTGCGAAAGCAGAAACAATCCCATTACGCGAATGGCTTACCGATTTTGATTTTACGGTAGCATTATCAATCTTATCCAACCCAAAGATATTAGGATAAGGGAACTTAGTAAGTTCCATTTTATTTCCTTCAGATTCAGAATAAGTGACTTCATGTCCCAACAATACATTTACCTTATGTTTTTTGGCAAATGTCTGATTATAATTCAGCGTATTGGTGATTTGCCATTTATAAGATTCTTTGTTTTCAATGCTACCATTCATACCCGTATTCTGATCCATCAGATAGGAAGTAGAGTTTTCATCAGCAAAAGAAGTAGACTTGGAATTTGTCCAGGTATAACTACCGGCTGTACGCCAGGTAAAGTATTTCAGAATATCAATTTCAAGACCTGCATTGACCGTATAAATACGAGAACGTTTGTTAGAAGTGGAAGCCTCGTTTTGTACAAGCGGATTGGCTGTATCGAAGCTGGAATCCAAGGCAGAAAAGTCCGGATAAGTCTGTGTATGTAGCAATTCATCCTGAGTAAAAAGCGTACCACCAATAATGGGTTGAAGCAATACATTCTTCATACCCGAGTAAGCACCGCCACCATCAACTGAATTGTTAGAAAACATCGTGTTCACATCCACACGTACACCTTTATAAAGTTCTGAATTGACTTTAGCACGAAAAGCGCTTTTCTTCATACCATGATTAGCCAGCAAACCATCCTGTCCGTTGAAGTTGTAACTCAACATTACTTGAGTTTTCTCTGTACCGGCAGTCACATTTACATTATGAGACTGAGTCAGGGCAGAGCCACCAAAAACCTCATCCTGCCAGTCGAGAGTAGAAACTCCGGCATAGCGATCAGCAATACGACCATAAGCACCGGTGTAAAAATCAGGAGCATCCACACCTAAACTATTATCGAAAACATTACTGTAGTTAGCCAATCCACCCTGAAGTGCTGCCAACTCATACTGATATTTTGTAAACTGCTCAGCATTAGACATCATATCCAGTTTCTTGGAAAGTTTGTCAAACGAAAAATAAGTATTATAAGTCACCTGTGTTTTGCCTTTCTTCCCCGATTTTGTAGTAATCAGAATAATACCGTTTGAACCCCGCGCCCCATAAATAGCCGTAGAAGAAGCATCTTTCAAGATATCGATATTCTCAATATCATTAATGTCAATGTTTGTTAGTGCATCTTCCATCTCAAATCCATCTACAATATAAAGAGGTTTGGTACTTTGCGTAATAGAGGTACCACCACGCACCGTCACTTCCACTTTTGCACCCGGTGCACCACCGGCAGTCACGATATTCACACCGGCTGCTTTACCTTGCAAGGCTTGCGCTGCAGTCATTACAGGTACAGCTGCCAATTCCCCTGCCGAAACAGAAGAGGTAGCTCCTGTAAGATCTCTACGTTTTACTTTCGCATAACCGATAGCCACTACTTCGTCCAGCATCACACTGGATTCTTTTAATGTAATATCAAAGTGAGTTTTACTGCCGATTAATACAGTCTGATTGTCATAGCCTACAAATGAAACAACCAACTCCTTGGCAGAAGCGGGTACCGAGAGTTTAAAATTACCATCAATATCGGTAATCGTACCGACAGAGTTGTTGCCTTTCACAGTTACAGAAGCACCAATCACCACGTCCATCGCATCGCGAACCGTACCGGTAATTGTCTTGTTCTGAGCAAAAATGCTTAGAGGGCAGCTTATTAACAGAAGCATCAATAAGCAGAGGTTTTTGCGTAAGATTCTCATAGATTATTAATATATAATTTGATAATAAATAAATTCAAGTTTAACAAAGCATGCTCCGTTATCGAACACAGATTTTGTGTCTGCAAATATAAGGGGTCTTATAATCTACAGATATGCAACTTTTGACAGAAACACTTTCATTTTTGATTTTCCTTAAGAAAATATGCGCTTTTTAAGCCATAAAACAGCAGAAAAAGAGACAGTTAATAATCATTCTGATTTTCAACTGTCCTTTTTGATTTAATCGATTTCTTCTTCTGAAACATCCGTTTCGCGTCCAAAAGAGCGATATTCCAACGGAGTAAAACCTGTACGTTTTTTGAATAATGAGAAAAAATGCTCAGTAGATTTGTAATCGAGCATAAAAGAAATTTCTTTAACTGATTGGGAGGTCCCCACCAGCAGTTGTTTTGCTTTGCGTAATTTCAATTCCTGGAAGTATTTTGCCGGAGCATAGCCCGTATAGTCTTTAAACACCTTGCGGAACCACGAATAACTAATATTCAGTTTCATTGCTAATTCCTCCGGATCAATATCCTTAAAGACATTTTCATTCATAATAATTTTAGCTTGTTCAATCTTCTGGTCTACATCTCCTACCTCAAAAATCTTATTCTTCGAAATAGAAAGAATCATCCCAAGCATATGCATTACAATACCCGAAAGATATTGCTGAGCTGAAATCTTATCCTGCTCTGCAATCTCCAATGCACGGGAGAAGAGCGAAACCAACTCTTCATTTAATCCAACTTCAAGAACTTGATTGTCTTTAGATAAGAAGCCCTCTCCGAACAAATTATTAACTACCGGGCCTTCAAAACCAATATAATATTCATTCCAGCCGGTTTGCTGATAAGGGTGATACGTATGCCATTGTCCCGGGAAAAGCACCATTAACCGTCCTTTACAAACTTGCTTTTCGGGGGTTGTTTCCGAAGTAAATAAGCCTCGTCCTTTCGTTATATATACTATTTGATATTCGCGCAGAATACGACCTTTGCTGGTATTAAAAAAATAACCGGAAGGATGATTTTTCAATGGATAAGGGGAGTCCGGCAAAATAGACTGAAAACCCACAGTATTGACCCACAAACCGAACTTGCGATCCATATCATTTACTATCAGATACTTGAATTCAACTCCTAAATCGTTATAATTCTTAGTCATACGTACCCTATCATAATATATAAATAGTAAGAAACAACAGACAAAGATAAAAATAATCTTCTAAAAACACTACTATTTAATTCAGAAATGAAAAAAATTGAATCTACCGATGTTAGCTGGTCACAAAACGATCAATAAAATATAGCTTTATCATCTATTTTTCATTAACACAATTAACACTATTCTTTAACTATAGATTTTACACATGCAAAAGTGTACACTTTTGTATACATAAAGTACGTACTTTTATCATACAAAAGTGTACATTTAACACATACTTTAGTACGTACTTTTATAGCATAAAGAATGCACTTTATTAATCAACTGTCTTTCAATAATATAGACAGAGATAAATCTAATTTTAAAAGAAGAAAAGACGTGGTGAGCATATACAATGAATGAGAGATAATGTTTATTTCGATAACTAATATAAATCTGAAGTATTGGATCTGATTTTCATTGCAATTAGTACATCCTAAACGATTCTCAAAATATTATACCCATTGGTATAAGGTACCAATGGGCACAACTTTCAATACTACATAAAGTCAAAAACCAATCTGATGCTTAGTCCTTCATCCCCTTTTTTAATACGCACAATTCCCGGCTGGCTGTGTGGTCCATGTTGTGATATCGGTTTAAATGAACGGATAGCGGGAATATCTAATAAGAAAGAGATGTCTCCGGAAGGAAAATCGGGCATCGTATTAATCCCATCCTGCCTACCGAAAGGCTCTTGTGGAGTAAACATACGGAGAAATAGTCCATCGGTAGAAGAATAAACAGTAAAAGGAGCAATGCGACTCTGCACTGTAGCCCAATAAAAATTAGCGTGATATCCTTTAAACTCTGGATAAACCAGATTCTCAAAACTCTCTCCGGTTATCGTATTGTTATACTCTTTTTGCCAAACAGCATAATTGGTTCCTTTCACCCGGTTCTTCCATACGCGATAGGGACCACGTCCAAACCAGCGCATCCCGGCACAAGCTGTCTCAGGATAAGAAAAGGTCAGACCAAGATTCAATACAGCCTCATCCATAAAAGCATCATCAAATCCGCCCCCGCCGGAAGCACGATTGAGCAATACAGCATCCATAGATAACAGGCCGGAAGCCGAGAGGCGCCACTGTATAGAGTCAACGCCACCCCGGTAATAAGCACAGAACACCGCATCGTTTCCCTCCAAACGAGTGGAATAACGAACCAATTCCATTTTCATGCCTACCGGAAGAGGACCATTGGTTAATGGAACTTCGATATGTGTTTTTTCTTTTACCACCTTGGCAATAGTGGCATTACTCTTCCGAAAAGAAACAGCAATCCCATTATTACTTAATGTCACCAGCGAATCACACTGACTTAAAGAAGCCATATTCTTATTAGCAGTTAGAAAGGAAGACATTTCACGCTTCAAATACTCATCAGCATAACGCACAGGCCATGTCCAGTTACAAAGGCTCTTACCATCCGGTCCGAAAGCTTCCAATTCCAACACATCTGCCTCCCAAAAGCAGGAAGGCAACTGCATGTGTGCATATCCGGTTTCACCGGGGGCGAGAGACGGTAAACGAACTTCTCCGCTATCAATGCAACAGCCATCAACCTCCTTTTGCAAAGGTGAAGGGTAACGATGAAGACGGTAATTCATCCGGCAATCACGGAGATTAGTATATAAATAGGTATTGGTGATAGCAAATTCTCCGCGAAAAGAAGGAGTGATATACAATTGCCGGAACTGAATGGGAGCCCAGACTTCGCGTACTGTATATACACTTCCTTCCCGCTCACGATAAGGTCCAACAATCCCATCGGGGGCATTGAACCGATCAGAATCCAATCGTCCGCCCTGATCTGTCCGGCGGACAGCTTCATCGGAAAATGCCCACATAAAGCCACCGGCGAAAAGAGGATGAGAAGTGTAGTTTACCCAAAAATCTTCCAGTCCGGCTCCATGTCCCTGATCGTACTGACCATGCATAAATTCGGTAGGCATAAAGACATTATAGCCATTAGTAAAACGGGCTACGCCGGTGAGATACGCCGGATAGTGATGTGTATCCAGCCCGTTAAAATCGGCCCAGGGATGAATTACATGCCGTTGCTGAGGATCATAATCCGAGAAATGCTTATCAAGAGTAGAATTCCAGCCTCCTTCGTTCCCATTACTCCAAAGTACAATAGAAGGATGATTTACGTCACGGACAATCATCTCCCGTTGTAAACGTTTGCCTACATTTTCATCATAAGCATTTTGCCAGCCAGCCAATTCATCAATAACAAAAAGCCCCAACGAATCACAAGCATCCAGGAAATGTGTATCAGGCGGATAGTGAGAACGGACAGCATTCATATTCATCTCTTTCAACAACAAAGCATCCCGCACGCTAATCTCTTTATTCGTAGTGCGTCCACCATCCGGGTGGAAAGAGTGACGGTTGATACCTTTCATTACAATCTTCACACCATTGACATAAATTCCGTCCCGAGGACGAAACTCTACCGTACGAAACCCGATGCGTTCCTGGTGTTGATGTAATAGTTGCCCGCTCCGATTGAGCAGTTTTAATTTAAGAAGATAAAGATTCGGAGACTCAGGGGTCCAGGGAAGAATATTCTCCCATTGAGTATCCAACCGGTAAAAAGTAGCACTATCTGTCAGTTGGAAAGAATGTTCTTTGAGTAATTCGCCACTCTTTAGATTCTCAACAGTTGCCAATAAACAATAACCGGATTTTGCTCCTGACAAATAGACATCCGCCAACAAATGTCCATCACACAAAGCATTCACTGCAACCCGATCGATATGTTCCTTTGGTTTTATTTCAAGCCATACCGGACGATAGATACCGCCAAACAGCCACCAGTCAGCTTTACGCTCGGCAGCATTTACCGATTTATTGGCAGAATGCTTACTGACGCGTACTTCCAACCGGTTCTTGCCCCCAAAATTCAAGAGCCTGGTTATATCATAGGAGAAACGATAAAAACCTCCTTGATGAATCGGTCCTGCTACACAATCGTTCACCAGAACTTCAGTATCAGTCATTACCCCATCAAAAACGATTTGCACTGTCTGTCCGGTATATTCCTTCGGTACCTTAAAAGAGTGTCGGTAAATTCCAGTTTCCATACTCGGATTCTTCACCCCTTTTTCTTTGTACCACCGTCCGTAGGTATAAGTACCAAAGCCTTGTAATTCCCATTGTGAGGGTACTTCGATTTTACTCCACCGACGGCTATTATTCCCATCGGAACAATAGAAATCCCACATCACGGTGTGATTCAATCCCGTACCGGAAAGATAGCGGCGATGTGTAGACTGGGCAAAGACCGCCTGAAAGAGAAAAATAAACCAGAAAGCTAATATATACTTCATCTCAAATAGGAAAATTAACAGTGTAAATCAGTTTACTACAGAAAGCACAGAATTTCAATTGTTTTAAACTCTGTATAGAACAATTAAAATTCTGTGTTTTTATATAGCACAAAGATAAGACAGAAAAGGCAGAAACAACGGGGATTTTATTTATTTATTAATCAAAAGTAGAGAATCTTATCCGTCGTCATCCGTCCTCTATCTGCCTTATCCGTGTACCATAGAAACAAATCAAATGTTATTACTTTAATAGTTTCTTCACAAACTTCGTTGTTCCTGCTTCCACTACAATAAGATAAGTACCTTTCGGCAAACTGTCCAATCCGCTGATGTACAGTACTGCTCCTCCGTCTACCACATAGGCAGTGCGGTGAACAAGTGTACCCGCAGAAGAGTACATCGAAACTGTAGTACATCCGGATATCTCTGCCGGGAACTCAACCGTTATTTCATCCTTGAAATAAAGCGGATAAATGTTCAGATCAGAGTGGAATGCCGTTTCTTCCGAGATGCCGGTTGGTTTATTAAGCTCATAACGTTCCTTTGCTTTGGCGGCACTCATGGCTCCTCCATAGACGTGAAGCTCATCAATTGCCCCGGTAAAGGGAGTATTGAAGTTCACATTACAGTTACCAATAACAAATAATTCCGACTCTGAAATATCACCGGTTTTGTCAGTCACCTCACCTTGGAAAACTCCATTAATATACATTTTCAACGTTTTGGTTTCACCATCACGAACACAGACTACATGATTCCACTCACCATTGAAATATTGAGTAGCAGGAATATCGAGATTGGATTTCGTAACATCATCGTCAATACCAAAGGTAAGATTTCCATTCTTGTACTGTAATCCTACCCATTTCCCGGTAGCACCGGTCGAAGCATTCTTCGCATGGCTACCTTTGTGGAACAGATACCAGTCTACCCCATCGCCTCCGTTGGAACGAAACCACAGTTCAACACTAAAATCCCCGGTGCCCAGTCGTAATTGATCGTAAGAGGGCTGTTCCATTCTACGGGTTGCAGGAGTTGCAGGCAGTTCCAATGCCTGTTGGCGAATCCCGTTTATCCATGTGGGAACGAAACCTACAGCCTCAGCCTTTCCATATACCGAATTGACGGCGGATGTACCGGTTGTTTCATCAAATGAGAAATAAGCTAACTCATTCAATACCACCGGAGCTTTCACTTTAATCGATCCAGAGAGAGTAGCTACGGTAAGTCCACCAACACTCTCTATGGTATACGCATACGTACCTGTTGCCTGAGGAGTTCCCTCAATCGTGAAGAAACATTCCTTCTTATCTACGACAACGTTAAGCCCTTCCGGCAGTCCTGCTATTTTTACATCTTCCGCATTCTTCCATGAATATGAAATCGGTGAAATCGCTTCACCCAGGTCTATCGACTGGTTCAGATAACCAATACCCTTCTTTGCGAATGAAGCATTTTCCGTATCCTGATCTCCCAGATAGTAACCCAAATGAGGAGGTTGGTTATAAGCCACATTTTGCCAGGCTATTCCCATGCGATAAACAGGGTCGTGCATCAAAGTGGTTATCTTATATTCAGTAGGAATAATAGTGGTAAAGACCAACAGATCGGAACAAGTCTTTGAATCCCATAAGATAATTTCTTCACGCCAATCCCCCAATATGTCAGCACTCAAATTGGGAGTGGCTTTGGTAGAGTTACAGGAAGCGGCATTGCTGTAATCGGACAGAGTAATCATACGGTTCGCTTTCGTGCCGTTCCATTTATCAATCTTAACTCCATCCAACAGTTCGTCCTGCAAATCACCGTCCCAATACACCCTGAAGTTAACTGAAGGGCGATTCTTACTGGCTATGATATTCCCTTTGCAATCGTATACATTACCATTGGCAGTCGACCACATTTCAAACCCACGGTGGGCAGGATCTATATCCGCAGCAATCCCACGTCCGACGTCCGTTCCGGTTTTCTCACCAAATATAATCTCGCCTGTTGCGGCAGAGTGCATCTCATACCCATAAGCTGCCGTTTTTTCTTCATGAGGAGAAAATACTTCCAAACCATCCAAATCGGGATCCAAATCGGACAAGTGAATAGCATCTCCGTGTCCTAAACCGGTACGATACAGTGTTTTCCCATCCTGATCGATGACACACGCTCCGTAAACGATCTCGTCACATCCGTCGCCATCTACATCTGCTACCGACAAGTTGTGGTTTCCCTGTCCATAAGCTCCCGAACCGGATACTTTAGAATCATGAGCCCATCTCATTGTCAGTTTTGTTCCGTCAAAATCATAAGCGGCCAGTGCTGTACGTGCATAATATCCACGGCACATCACTAAACTTGGTTTTACTCCGTCAAGGTATGCCACACATGCCAGATAACGTTCCGAGCGGTTGCCGTACCCATCTCCCCAATCATTAATGTTTCCACGAAGAGGACTGTAAGCAATGGTCGAAATCTCCGCTCCTGTCTGTCCGCTAAAAACAGTCAGATACTCAGGGCCATTCACCACAATTCCCGCTTTACTACCGGAAGAGCGGTAGTCGGCATTGGGATCATCACTCCCCATAATTACAGATTTTCCCTGCCCATCAATAGTTCCCGGCGCCGTTTTACAGGCTACTTCGGCTTTACCGTCACCATCAAAGTCATACACCATGAATTGAGTGTAATGGGCTCCGGCACGTATATTCTTACCAAGATCAATCCTCCACATGAAAGTTCCGTCCAACTTATAACAATCCAGATAAACATTGCCTGTGTATCCATAGAAAGAATTATCGCGTGAGTTGGTCGGATCCCATTTCACTATAATCTCATATTCCCCGTCTCCGTCAACATCCCCCACGCTGCAATCATTTGGAGTGTAAGTATATTCCTGCCCATCCGGATAAGTTTCACGCGTTTTATCTTTATCCGTTTGAACAACATCGTAAGGTAAAGTCACTCCACCTCCCGGACGCTTTAGAGGAATTCTTTTATATTGTTCCGCCCAGACGGACACTTCTTTTGTAGTTTCAGTCTCTGTACCATCCAGTATCCCTTTAAGCATATAGCGAGAAGCTATAGTACCGTCTTTATCTACATAATTGGTTGTAGTTACCACAGGAGTAGTCGTGATTTTGACTCCATCCCGATAGATGTCAAAGCCTAATTTTCTGGCATCAGTAACTAAACTACGCCAGGACAGAAACACTCCGTCGGAAGATTTTACGGCAACTACTCCTCTATCCAATTTTTCCTGCCCCCACAGAGGTATCATGATACCTCTAAGAAGCAAAAAACATAATGCTATACTTATTTTTTTCATTTGATTACTTATTCAGCTTCAAATCATATTTAATAAACCAGTTCTCATCAGAAGTCTCTAAGTTACTACCCACAGAAGTAGCAGTGACATACTTTTCAGCGATTTTATCTGCCCATATCTTACGCGCCTTATCCCCCCAGCGCCTTGCCGAACGCAACATCGTATAGTAAGTACGTGCTTCACCGGCAGACTCTAACCTTGACTCTTCAACCAGTAATGAATCTACCATCCAATGGGCATACTCCGGTTCAACGATCACCTCGTTGGTTTCTTCGTCTTCACCTAAAATCCATTCACCCAAAGCCGGAGCCGCAATACGTCCACGAACTCCCTGACAGTTCAACTGGCTCTCTTTGCCTACACATTGATACAGGCAAACAGGATAGTCAGAGAACGGGGGTGAAAATGTATTAGTAGCTTTATTATAGAGCGAACCGAAATTCTGTCGGGCAGAAGACTGACCATTAAGGAACTGTAATGCTTCACGATAGCGTCCCAATCCGGCACAGGCCTCTGCCAGCCACAAATGAATATCAGCAGCTTTGTAATAACATAAAGGCACATCATTACGATAAATATAATCACTGGTAGTATGAGCTCCCAGGAATTTATAAAAGATCAGTCCTTCCGTACTTTCTTTATAGGATTTATTAATTCCTCTATTTTTCTGATCATTGGCACCACTTATTTCCCACCGGGTTACAGATGTCACAGCCGGACGCAAATAATATTTATTTGGATAAGTATTAGAGAAGTACTCAATTACCCGATTCGTTTGTTTTTTACTATAATCATAGAAAGCTACAGAAATATGATCCTGCCGATTATAAGTTGTTGTTGAGAACAATTGGCTCCAGGAACCCTCGTACTTCGATTTGTTAAGTGTAAAACTTGCTTCTTGCTCTCCACCAGTACGAATAATACTAACACAGTTGTCCCATACTTTCTGATAATAAACGGCATTTTCGTCTGCAGAGTTTTCCTTCTTTGTTTTATACAAATAAAGCTCAGCTAACAAACATTCGGGAGTAGGGCAAATACGATTCCACTCTAAAGATTCAGGGGAGTCACCCTGCCCCGGGTACAACACAGTAGACCAACGTATGTCTCCCTTACCATTAATACCATTCATCCCATTTTCAACCAAACTGATACACTTATCTATCAACTGATCGAATTTTAGTACGGGATATTGTGACAAGTCCTGATAAGTAGCCAAAGGATCGTCCAGATAAACGGCTTCACCATATATCTTGGCAAGCATCAGATAAGCCCATGCTTTATATCGTAATGCACCACCAATAATACCTTTATAATCACTATCGGACAATACTGTCGGATACAGCTCTCTGTATTCAAACACATGCTTCAAATAATCATTACTATTCATGATAAGAGCGTAAAATCCTTTGGGATCTGCCAATTCATTATCAGTAAACGGAGTTTGCAAATCTTTGTAATTATAAACATCCCACATATCTATTGAAGCATTGGTAGTAGGTTCCAACAAGTCCCCTCTCAATCCTTCTAAAAATATGGCTTGGTCCACTACATCTTGTACACAAGCAGCCAATCCCATGTAACCTGTATATAGCTCATAAGAAGTTCCTATATAGTCTTTTTCCAGCAATATATCATCAGTGTTCGGCGTAAAAAAATCATCACAACCCGTCAACAAAGGAAACAATAATGCCAAAAAATATATTCTTTTTTTCATAACTTACCTTTATATAATTTAGAATTGAACCTTAAAACCTAATTTTACTGTACGCGGATTGGCTACCTTTCCATAATCAAAACCACGTATCGAGCTATCATAAGAATACATTGTTTCGGGATCTAATCCGAGATAGTCGGTAGCTGTAAACAGGTTTTCAGCAGCAGCAAACACAGTAGTACCACCAAACAATTTAAATTTATAGCTTACCATCAGTTCTTTTAATTTTAAATAAGAAGCATCTTCAATCCAGCGATCAGAGAAACGACTATTTTCCATAGGATCATCATAAACAGCACGAGGCATATCGGTGATCTGACCTTCGGCCATCCAACGACGGTTAACGGAAGTCAACTGATTAGAAAAATCGGACATAGACTCCATAGAACGCCTTACAGCATTGTACATTTTATTACCCTTACTATAGCCGAATGTGAGTGACAGTTGTATTCCCTTATATTCCACAGAAGTAAAGAAACTACCATAAAAATCGGGAAGTGGACTTCCTAAATTAACACGATCATCCTTATCTATTTTTCCATCATTATTCTGATCTACAAAGTGCATATCGCCCGCAGCGAAAGGTACACCAATCGCATTAGTCAATGCCTTTCCGTCCTTTCCTGCTGTTTCTGCCGCAGCATCAGTAGCAAATACACCAGCTGTCTGATACCCATAAAAAGAATACAAAGGTTGGCCAACCTTGGAAATCACAGCCGAACCGTCACTCATAGAAAGAACAATCTCACTTTCCCCTCCCAATGATTTCACTTCATTTTTGCAAGTAGAAAGTGTTCCGCCTATATACCATTTAAAATCACGATTCTGTATTAATCCTATTTGTGCCCCAATTTCAAAACCTTGATTCACAACTTTTCCCATATTACGATACATATAATTCGAACCATATACAGACGAAATCTCTACCGGCATAATCAAATCCGAACTTTTACTATTGAAGTAGTCTACAGTCAACATCACGCGATTATTGAACATGGCAAGATCCAAACCGACATTGAATGTATTGGTTAACTCCGGAGTGATTTTCGTATTGGGGACTCCCGCACGTACCAACCCTGACAATCCCTTGAACACACGGTTCAGATAGTAGTATTCTCCGATAGTAGAAGCAAAACGGCTATTTCCGGTCATGACATATTCAGCACGTACATTCAGATTATCCAGTTGTGGCATATTTTTTAATAATGAATTACTCACACTCCATGCTACATTTACAGCCGGATAAATCTGTATACGAGAAGCTTCGGTACCTACAGATGACGAACCGTCAGCTGAGAGATTAATACCTGCAAACAACTGATGATTATAATTATACTTAGCAGAAACATGATAATTCATCCAGTTCCATTTATTTATATAACCATAATATGAACGTCCGATGGTCTGCACATTATTCAATGTTTTATAATAGTCATTTGCTGTATTCCATCCCGAACCGGCATTATAATCAATACTATTCATTGCAATTTGAGCACCTGCCGTTGCAGAAACTGTATGTATACTTGCAAGTACTTTCTGATAGCCCAGCTCAAGAGCATAATAAGTATTTAAAGTCGTTCCTTCCGCTGAACGTATCGTATTCTCTGCCAACCGATTTTCTAACGGCATAATAGTAGTAATACTTACCCCCGGAACAAAAGCATCTTCTTGTGTCAAATTATAATTTAAACCAAAATCGGCTTTAAAGTTCCAATTATCATTTATGGTATATAATAAACCAGCATTCATCAAGACATCATAAGCGTGCTGTTTCATTTCTACATCATTGACTACAGAAAGCGGATTGCTTACACTATTATTCTCTATCAGGTTGCCATCAGCATCACGAATGGAGGCAAAATCCGGTAACAGATTATTCTTACTGTCTTTATTATAAGGAGAGAACAAAGGCCCCTTACGCAAAGCAGTCAATATCGGATTCGTTTCTGATATCATTCCCTGTTCTGCCACACGGCTGTTTGTATAACCGAATGAAATCGTCGAAAATAATTTCACGTTTTTACTAAGATTCACATCGGCATTCATACGGGCATAATATTTGGTCGAGTTTGTCTCCTCAACCACTCCTTGCTTATTCTTCACACCGATAGAGAAATCATATTTAGCGATCGCATCACCACCTTTGATTTTTAACACATTATCAGTGACAAAAGCATTCCGATAAATCAAATCTTGCCAATCAGTATTATTATTGTAGAGATAATTGTAATAATAATCCGGATCTTCTTTTAAAAAAGGAAAAGCCGCCAATGCATCAGACATATCTTCATATTTTGTCAAAGCTATATTCCCCATCAGACTCTTGTAATCGTTTACTCCTAAAACCGGTAGTGTAGCACTGTTCCATGAAAGCCCGTATTGCCCTATAAATTCGACTTTTGTATCAAGATCCACAGCTTTATCTGTTTCGATCATAATAACCCCATTTGATCCCAACGAGCCATATAAAGCTGCATCTGCCCCTTTCAAAACTGTAATATTCTCAATATCCTGTACGTTCACTACACTGAAAATATTCTTAGAGTATCCGCCAATAACCCCAGATTCGTTCATATCGGGCATATAAGGTATACCATTTATTACAATCAATGGAGAAGAGTTAGCTATCATCGTATTAGCCCCCCGTAACTTGAAATAGTTTCCTTCACTATTCTGTCCCCCTTTTGAAATGAGTTCTATTCCGGGGATGTTACGAAATCCTTGTTCTACATCTGTTAGAGCTAAATTAAGTTCATTTTTACTAACCGACGTAAGATTGGTTTGTTTCACATCTTGTCTCACCAAGCCCACAGAGGGTAACGTAACTTTATCGGTGTACCCTTTCATATCGTCCGGTATCAACACAATATGTAGTTCCGTACGTCCTGCTACAGGCTCTTCTTTCGTATAAAACCCCGGACACCATACGGATATAGTAGCTTTAGCAGACACATTATTAACTACAAATCGCCCGATACTATCACAAGTAACCGTCTCATCCATACCCGATAATGTAATCACCGCATCGGATAAAGGCTGATTATCATAGGAACTGACCACTGTACCCGAGATTTTCACTCCACCTTTTTGTGCTTTCAAACTCATAAAGCAAAAGGTAGAAAGAAATATTATCAATATTATTTTATATTTATTCATTATTCTAATGCTATAGGATTAATAATTGTTTGCCGAAGGCTTCAAAGCCCAATGGTAAATGCGCAATTTCTTACTGTCTCCTTTGTAAAATTCCACACGGATACGGAAGGAACTCATACCTTCACCTTCTATTTTTACAGTGCCAACCGGACCACCAAGTCCATCCCATTTCACCACTTTATCTCCATACAAATCAGCAGTTGTCTCATTTACACGATCAAAATTCCACGGATTAGATGAAACGACAGAGAGATTAGAACCTATCAATTTCATATTAGCATCCAATGAAGGACTTTTCCCATCGGTATTACCATCAAAATAGACATTGACATACGGGTGTCCACTACTATGAAATCCCATGTATAGATCATATTCACCACAAGGAACCTGCATCACCCTCGCTTTATAAGGATCATTTTCTTTTTCTCTATACCGTTCCAATGGAGGAAACTCAACCCAAAAAGGAGAAGCGTCTTCATCGCCATTTAAATCCAAAATATAATAGTTTGACAGAATTTCTGGTTTGGGAGTAGCAGAATCTTCAAAAATAGCAATCTTGGTCGTATTCATAAAGCTATAATACGATTTCTGTTCTTCTTCCGTAAGATATTCATAATAATGCACTAACGACTTAATGCGTGTCAGAATATAGTTAGTTGGTATCTTCACATCCGTCATTTTATACATAATACCATTACTCAACTCTTCCTGACTACTTTCATCTATTTTTTGAACCGTAGTACGCCAAATTCTATTAAAAGAAGATTTTATATCTACGGTACTAAAATCTTTCAATTCTCCGCTATAAAATGCAGCTTCTTTAATCCACGTCATAGCTGTAGCCGAATCCAAGGCTGTCAATGTTTTTCCCATGGCCTTATATTGTACCTCCAATTTATCGAAGCAGCCCTTCATCACATTGTTATCCGGTAAGAAAAGAGTAAACTGTTTAAATTCCGAATTAAATTCCGCTTTCTCAAACAGCGGATTATACACATAGAAGACAGAGTCATACACTGTATTACCAGTTATATCTACCCCAGTAGGAATAGAGTTTACTTTATCGAAACGCATTTCATTATTCTTCATAACAGAATCACGAAATATAGAATACTCATCCGGAAGATTCTTTATGTAATCGAACATATTAATTTTTGATTTCATTAATTCGTCAATCACATGAACAACCCCGTTCTTCAAACGATAGGAGCGTTGTACTTTAGACTTATTAACGTAGGTATCTTCCCCCTGTTTAGTTATTTGAAGATACACCCCATTCAGTGTAGGAATACGCAAACCATTTTTCAAATCACTCTGCAGAAAAGGCAAATAATTAATATGATACTCCATTCTTAGAGTGTCCTTAGAGTCAATTCCCGAAGCAATCATTGCAGCATTATCTACTACCCAAAAAGTAAGTTGTTGTTGCTCCTTTGTTAGCTCTTTATCAAGACCACATGCTTTAAGTTGATTGTAAAATTCACTATATTCAGGATTTCCGTCAAAAAACTCCCTCAAAGTCTCATCCAAAATTTCTTCTGATAATTTATTACTCCCATGATAATATTCATCCCATTTATCCGAACAAGAAATAAAAATCAGGGTTAGCAATGCACATATAGATAAGATATACTTATTCATAATTCCTCCTTTTAATTAATTGGTTCAAATATCAAGCAATCCAAATAAGAGTAATAATCATCACCCGCCATAAAACGTACTGTATGAGGAATCGATTCTGTGAACTCCACCTCTCCTATGGTTGTGGTAATCATCTCACTTTTGGAAGTACTATTTCCCCAGGTAGTAACCTGTACTCCCACATATTCACCGTCAACAATTACTGACCACCGCCCCTCCTTAGTCTTGAGAGCCTGATTGTAATGTACTAAAGACATTTTATATTTACCGGCAATGATCATCGGACTTTCCATCTGTATCCACCCATATTTTCCGAGATTCAGAAACATACAATCGTGATTCGAAGCTTTATACATCACCTCATTCTTATTAGCCAAATGATAAGTGTAGTCACTACCATATCCACCAGAAAGTTTATAACAGTTCAATATATCATATGCCAGACTACGAGTGTATGTTTTAGACTGATTTTCTAACTGATACTTCTCACATACACCTGCCAACTCCGGATAATCGGTCAAATCCCAAGTGACTTTAGTTGCTTTCGGTTCTGTTATTTCCATCATCCCATCTACCACATGAATGACTCCATTCTTACAATTCAGATTTTTTCGAGTGATACTGATACCCTTCTTTGTTTCTTCATTATAGTTCAGAAAAAACATCTCATTTACCAATCTCATACTGATAAGAGTATTAGATGCCATCATGGAAACATTTTTCGATGTATTATTATCTATATCAGTATTCATATCGGCAAATGAATAAGCAGAATTTGCAATATGATAACCTACATATCGATTTACCTTATTAGCCGGATCAGTATAATCATTATTAGTTTCACCCAAATAAACAGCCAACGATGCTACACTATTTATACCGGCTTCGGCAAACACATCATCCGGTACAGCAAAAAGAGTGTAACGGTATTTTACACCATTCATATAAATACTACTCAATAGCTTCTCATAACCTGTTTTATTAAGTAAATCAAGCATTAAAGTATAATTCTCATCCAGATTATCAACAATAGTACCTGTCACAGGCGTTAAAACACTTTCCAAAAGATGAATCACTGCATTGGTAGCTGTAATATTCAACTCCTTAATACGTGCTTCATCATTAATATAGAATGCCTGAAACCCACCTTCACGCATTTCCAGACTTAAATAATCTCCACTTGCTGTAGAATCCGGAAACATACCATCAGGAAAATCCGAAGTTGTGTATTGTTTAGAAGCTATCGTATGATAACGAACCAGGTTAGAAGCTTCCTCCATATCCAACTCCCGTACTGAACTTTTTCCTTTTGCCTGAAGATATTTGTGCATCGCTTCATTATCAGGTACAAAGCAAGTATAATCCATATTCAGATTCACTGTATTAAACAGTCCGGTATACTTCAATAAATCCACCCATAAGGAATATACATCCTCATTAGCTTCCATAAAACTGGCAGCGGGCATTTTATCTGTATCTTTGAACACCTGATCGGCATACGGGTCGGAACAAGCTCCCCACATCAGAGTAAATGCCGCCGCTAATAGAATTACTACGCGTTTCATATTGTCCTTCTTTTTTTTAATTACTGATACTTTCATAATATTCACTTTGTACTAACAATGGGTTTTTCTGTAACTCAGACTCTGAGAACGGCATATACCATGACCCTTCGTTGGACAACGTAGCTCGTCCCAATGATTGCGACGTGGCAGCCACAGCTTTCAGAGCTTGTTCTATGAATAAGTTTTTATACCGTACATCTGATAACTGTTGGCTTCTTAAACCGATACGTAACATATCAAACCAGTTTTTACCTTCAGCAAAGAACTCTTTCTGCCGCTCCACCAATAAATATTCCAACATGATTAATCTGTCTTCACTTAGTGTCATCTTTTCCAAACCTGCACGTTGACGAGTTTTATCTATAAGCTCGCCCGCCATTTCATAATTATCTTGCATGATCAGTGCTTCTGCTTTCATTAAATAGACATCAGCTAAACGATAAATCAAGTAATTCTGATCATTTTCTGAGGCAACACGTGCCGTAGCATTATCTACCCCAAGATACTTCCAAATATAACCAGCCTCATTATATGAATAATTCAATCCACGAGATTCACTCTCGTTTTGTTCAAAAAGATTAGTCATATAATCGGAAGCTTTGTAATATCCGTCAGTACCTGCTTTAAACCAAGTCAGGAAACTATTCGTTTGACTCTTCGGATTGCTATATTGTATTTCAAAAATTCCCTCATTACTATTTCCCGGATAATAATTCAAAAATCCATTACCAATCAGTCCTACACGTCCGGAATTAATTACTGAGTTACAATGCTTTATACTATTTTCATAGTCACCTAACCAAAGATACATATCAGCAAGCAGAGCATGAATCCCCCAGCGTGTGGCACGTCCTTTCGTATTGATAGGATTATCATTATCTACTTCAGGAAAAAACTCCTTTGCATTAGGTAAATATTCTTCCAAATCAGCTATACATGATTTTAAAATAGTAATACCATCCTCTTTGGGCATAATATAAGGAGCACTATCATCTACATACGGCTCCGTAACAAAAGGAGCATCTTTAAATGTACGAACGATGTAAAAGTAAGCAAGCGTCCGCTGAAAGAAAGCCTCTGCCATAAACGAACGGCACATATTCATATCGAAAGACGGATCTTTATCAACTACATCCGGTGCATATTTAATAACTGCATTAGCCATAGCAATGGCTGCATAAGGCTTACTCCAATCAGCCAATCCATTTGTAGGCAAAATATCGAAAGCGCGCAACTTCACCGCTGCTTTCTGTAAATCCGAGCCGGAAGTAGACCAAAAAGAGAGCCCATTCCCCCTACCTTCTCCCCAAAGCAGGAAGGTTTCTACCGAGCTTCTCAAATTAATATACCCGGAAGCAAGAACCGCTTCCACTTCTTCTTTGGTTTCCCAATATTCAAAGCTACTCTGGTTATTTTCCGGTAACACAGTCAGATAATCTTCACACGATATTTGAGATAACGTGATTAGAAGTAGCAAAATATAATAACTTATCTTTTTCATTTCCTTCTTTTGTGAATTAGAATCTCAAATTCAAACCAAATGCAAAACGCATAGCTTTCGGAGTATTATTACTATCAATAGCTACCTGGGCTGCAGAACCATCCGGATTCTTCAGATTTATTTCCGGATCTTGTCCGGTATATTTCGTCCAGACAAAAAGGTCATAACCCGTTGCATAAATTTCAAGCTTATTAATACCTAACGGCTTCATCCAATTTTCAGGGAACTGATATTTTAAAGTAATAGTCTTCAAACGAAGAAAAGAAGCATCCTCCACAAAACGGTCGGATCCTAAATAATTGTATCCTTTATCATACAATGCACGTGGAATATCAGTATTATCTCCTTCACTACGCCAACGACGTAATACAGCTACGCTCTGGTTGTTTTTACCATACATATTTTCCATATTAATGCGTGACTCATTAATAACCTTTTGCCCAGCACGTCCATGAAGTGCTGCTACTAAACTCAACTTCTTATAACGAAGTGTAAAATTCAAACCACCAGTCAACGTAGGATTACTATTGCCCAGATAAACGATATCGTTTTCATCAATTACCCCATCACCGTTGACATCTTCATATTTAGCATCACCTGGATATACTTTTTGATCACCATTCTTTACAACTACCGGTGCCCCATTTATATCCATGATCTGTTGTCCTGTTTTATCAACCGCATAAGTTTCCTCTACATTTTGATACACACCTTTATAACGATATCCATAGAATGAACCTAAAGGATCGCCCATTAGCACACGATATGCATATTTTTTATTACCGAAAGTGTAAGTTTCATCACTTTGATTTTCGGGGAGTTCCAAAACTTTATTCTTATTTTGTGAGATATTGAATCCTAAATTGAATCCCCAGTCTTTTGTACGAACAGCAGCTACATCAATATTAAATTCCCAACCTCTATTCTCCATTTTACCAGAGTTATACCAGGCTACAGTAGACAGACCTGTTGAACTGGGTACTTTAATTTTCTTTTGCAACATATCATCTGTTACCTTCGTATATAGCTCTACAGCAAAAGTTATTCTATCCGAAAAAAGCCCTACATCTACTCCAATATTATTTGAAGTGATCGTTTCATATTTTAAATGTGTCAAATCCGGACTTTCCGGCTTCACGGCACTCATATCTCCATAACCAGGTGTGACTGCTGAAAATTTACCGATATAAGGTGATGTTCCGGTAGGCGCATTACCCGATTGTCCCCAGCTATAACGCAGTTTTATTAATGAGATAAATCCTAATCTTTGGATAAACTCCTCATCACCTAAATGCCACGCTACACCAAATGTAGGAAATCCACCCCACCGTCCGCTGGCATCCATTGCCGAACTTGCTTCCCAACGGTATCCGGCATTAAACATATATTTCTCTTTAAAGATATACTGCCCGTTAAGAGTTAAGCCCATATCTCTATTAATCGTTTTTCCAGAACCTCCTTTAGCTGTAGTAGAACCTGCAATGGGAGAAGTTATACCGGAAGAAGCTGTATTAGCGGATCTGCTACTATATGTACTCGTTGTCTTATCCGATGTCTGAAAAATACCACTAAGTAACAATTTATGGTTATCATTAATAGACTGATTATAAACCAAACGATTTTCGGTTGTCAAATAAAGAAGATCTTTACCAATGTCATAATTCAAAGCAGATGATTCATGTTCATAAGCAACACCTGTTACGCTTTGCGGAAGGAAACGATTTATTTTTGTGAACTGTCCGTTAAAACCAACTGTACCAAAATAGTCTAAACTTTTAAAAGGTTTAGCATGAAGAACGAAAGTCATACGACTATTTGTAGCAATCGTTCTGTTCTGTGCCTCATTTGCCATTGCTACGGGGTTGTATACCTTATCATTTGAAAAGGTCATACCAAACGATTCATATGGAGTAAAATACTCACCCGTACGTTGTCCATTTGCTCCGATCACATAAGGACTCATATTAGGCATCTTAGTTAAAGCGTGTCCACGAATCGAAGCTTTCTTCAATTCATCTGTATCATCTACGTAATTGGCATCCGTAACTCCACGTGTGAAACTGTATTGCAATGCAATATCAAGTTTATCTGAAAAGCGATAATCTGTATTGAACGACGCATTAAAACGTTCATAACCCGTACCTATTGTAGTACCCTCCTGATTCAGATACCCAAGTGATAAACGATAATTCGCTTTGTCACCTCCACCCGACACAGAAAAAGAATTATCAGAAATAAAACCAGTCTGGGTAATTTCATCCAGCCAGTTCGTATTTTGATTATATTCATCAAAATACTGCCAGTCCGGATCAAACCCAATTTCTTTCGTATTATAAAGCAGCTTAAGGTACTCCTGAGATTTGGCTGCGCTCGACCCCAAATCAGACACAGTATTATAAACAGCATCCTGAATCATAGATATATACTGGTTAGCATTCAACATAGGGATTCCGGAGCGTTCCTTACTGAATTCATACTTTGTATTAAAATTAAACTGCAAACGTCCTTTGCTACCTCTCTTTGTCTTTATGATCAAAACGCCATTGGCACCTTTTGATCCCCAAACAGCTGTAGCCGCCGCATCTTTTAAAACTTCAATAGATTCAATATCAGCCGGAGAAATATTCAACAGAGACCCATAATCATCAGAATTTGCAGAAGCAAAACTAAAATCATCTGAAATATCAACAGGTAAAGGTACACCATCTACCACAAACAAAGGTTCATTGGAAGCATTTAAAGAAGCTGTACCGCGAATACGAATTGAACTTCCGGAACCAGGATCAGCGCCTGTAAGAATATCCACATTAGCCATAGCACCTTGTAAAGCTTCTGTTACAGAAGTCACCGGTGCGGTTTCCAAACTACCAAGAGTAAGTTTCTGAGTAGCAGAAATCATCTCTCTGGCAGATTGTCCCATAGAATTCCGCTCTATTTTTTTAGCAGTCACCTCCACAGTTTCTAACGCCATACCTTCTTCGTCTAACGTGACATTAATCACTTTCTGACCCGTATATTTTATGGTTTGTGTTTTATAACCAATAAAAGAGAATACAATAGACAGATCTTTTTGATCAGGTATCGACAAACGGTAATTACCATTTACATCGGCAATGCTACCACCTAAAGAACGATTAGATGCATTTGCAACATATACGTTGGCTCCCACCAAGGGTTCATTAAAAACTTTATCCATCACCGTACCTGTCAACACATGTTGTGCCATAATCATCTGCGCACATGCTAACAATAATAGTAGGATTATATTGCGATTTCTTTTCATCTTTCTTTATTCTATATTAATTCAATAAATCCAATACGCCGTCTATTACATAAGCTGCACCATCAGCATAGATATAAGGAAAATAAGAAGTCACATTTACTTCATTTCCTTTGCTGTCTCTTAGTTTCATCGAGCCATCCGCTTTATTAATAAGCGTAATTGTTATATTTTCTTTCTTACCATTCACTGTTTTAGTGCCAAATGTAGTTAAGACTTTCTCTGTATTTTTACCAGTGGTTGCAAACGGATAATCAACCAAACCACTGGCTGACATATCGACAAAAAGACTTTTTACAAACATATCTCTCTCCTCCTGAGGAGCCTGTCGATCAAATTTAGGATTACTTCCTATAAGATCAGCTAAAACAGATGCCTGTGTTGATACAAATACAATAAAACGATTACCTTGCAGGAAATTAAAAGCCGGTTCCGTATCATCTACAGAGGCCATTCCTAAATATATACCGAAGCCCGAATAATCATTTGTGCCTTTAATCTGTTTTACACGATCCTTAAAATTACTCTGGTCAGCTATTAACGAGGTAGTTCCTTTATCACCTTTCAATGCATACGCATTTCCCATGTTATAACTCTTGATTAGCTCTATTTCCGCTACAGAAACCTCATTATCAAATCTTTCTGAATTCCAGGTAGCTGAAGAATATATTTTATTCCCCTTACGATAGAGATATTCATAATCATTATAAGTTGAATATATCATTTCTGTTTCTCCCTTTTGAGCCATAATACCATCCGCAATATGTGCACCGGCAATGGCTTTCGCCTGAGAAGTTGTAGCATTACTCATTGTCCCATCGGTACTGTTAGCTACTTGTACCTGTTCATCAGTAATGATATAAGGATTCCCTTTCAAATACTGAATGTAATCACCATTATATTCACTACCCAATAACATTTCATCGGTAGGGAAAAACACATCAAAGTCTTTATCCAGTGATTTACTAAATATATCAAAAAGAGAGCCTTTATGACATAGTAATGCAAACACATTGTAATCTTTATTGCAAAGCGCCGGTGCAATAGGTGTTTCAAATACTTCAGGAGTTATCACATTATCTTTCATTCCTCCTAAAATACCATTTGAACATACTTTCACATCAGTAGGCATTGCTAATTGGTGGTCATCCCAAAGATCATTATTAGCAATATAACGTCCCAAGGCATAAGCTCCAACCATATTACCATCACATGTAATAGCATGCGCATTCATAAAATGATAGAGTGGCACAAAATTCACTTCCTCTAATGAACTATATGAAGCAGACCAATACTTCTGAAAGAATTGGTTAATAGATTTATTATCAGGAGCAAGTACTGCATATGAAACACTTGTCAAATAATTCATTTGAGCATAATCCGGTGTAGATGATTTGTAAGAGTTCGTCCATTCACACGCAATAGGTGGTAATGTGTTGTGTGAATGTACGAATAGAGAATCCCCATTACCATAATCTCTTGTTGCATCTTCATCATACTGATAAACCACAAAACGATCGTACATCTTGGCAAACTGTGTGTAATCCGAATTCTCCTTATTCATCTCTGCATAAATCGTTTCCAATGGCTCAATCACCTGATTTATGGTATATAAATAACCATTATCCGTCACCACTTCATCTCCGATAACAGATGCATTAGCTACATTGAAGCTTCCGGTTCCACCTGTATAAACCGATCCCGGAAACATCGTTTCATAATCTTCTTTTTGGGATGCACTAATACTGCTCAAAGAATATTCCGAAATGATCGGAATAAAACGTTCTTTATGCATTATTTTACGTACAACGTCATTGTTCGCACGATCCACTACCGTAGAAATAGCATCACGGCTCTTTGTCCTGAATTTAAAGTAATGACCAGGCTTCTGTATTTCATTATCTACACCATTCGGATTATAATACAGAAAATCACGTTTGCTATAAGAATAATACACCAGATGATATCCTACTAATTTATTCAGTTCCACTTCCGGAATATCATCTATCGAGCTATAATTATGTTTAGACAGATAGGCAGTAAAAGCCTCATCAGTAGGTGCCATAACAGTCACAATACCTTTCCCTTTTACAAGATCAGCATAACTACTTCGCTCTACAGCTTTCATGAAAGTAGAGAATGTCCCCTTATCTTTCATTACTTCATAAGCATTCCCTTTCAACCAGTCAGGAATTTCATAGTACTTATCCATTTCCGACTGACATGCCGCCAGCGAACAAAAGAAAAGACCTATCAGAAAGTATTTCTTCATCTTAAATTATATTATTTCACAATTTTACCAACCAATATCCTTTGATCAATTTTCAACGTATAAACATAGTATCCTTTAGGCAGAAAACCGACGTTAGCCACATGTGCTATACCTCCTTGAATTATTACTTGTGCCTGATAAACAGTTTGCCCAGCGGTATTCATCACAGACACCTGTGCTGTCAAATCTTCGGCACCCATTACAGGTATGTAGAAATCATCTGCAAAAGGCATCGGATAAGCACATCCTGTATTTGGAGTAATGATATTCTCAATATGAGTACTTGTACCTTGTTTATAATGATCACTAACCTCTTCAGCTGTTAACGCTTCATTATAGATCGTTAATTCATCCATTAATCCTTGAAAGCCATTCTCATAAGCTGTGTTACAATTGCCTATTGCCATCCTCTCAATAGTACCAATATCTCCAGTTTTATCAGCACCGGAAGCTACTAATATACCATTAGCATACATTTTTAGCTGTTTTTCTTCCACATCGCGTACACAAACTAAATGTACCCATTCATTATTAAAATATTTAGTTGTTGCTCCGGTCACATTGATATCTGTCTTCGTCACATTATCATCAATAGCCCAAGTCAAACGATCATTTTTACTATTCTTCTGATACTGAATACCAAACCATTTACCAGTAGCTCCCTCATAACTATTAGTAGCGTGACTTCCCTTATGGAGCAAATACCAATCGACAGATCCACCCGCAGATTTAAACCACAATTCAATGGAAAATGATTCATTACCCAAAGTCAATGCATCATAATGTTCCTGTACAAAAGCAGCATTCGCTTTATCAAACTGCGCAGCATTATTTTGAATACCTTTCACCCATAGTGGAGTGAAATCTTTGGCAGTAGCATTTTCACCATACATATTTTCAAGTATAGTACCTTCTGTTTCATTGAAAGAATAATAAGCAACCTTACCACGCTCAGGTTTTGTTCCGGTTGTAAAACTCCACACATCTCCTTTACAATCCCCTAGCAGATTTTTTGCATCTACGCGCCAATAATAAGTAGTGGCAGCCTCTACGTTAACCGTTACTACATTTGCAGTAGATGCTGTCAACACAACATCCATATCCTCTACAGATTTTCCTAAATATACTGTATACGAAAGAGCTCCTGCCCAAGCACCAGTCTTGTTCTCCCATGAAAGGCGAACAGATGTATAATCGGTAATAGTAGTTTCGTTTCTAGGTATCGGATTAACAGAAGCAATTGGAGGTGCAGGAACACCACGTGTAGCAAATTCCTGGGTGGAAGTATATAATGATTCCTTCTCCCCGTTTACTGTTTTTAGGCGAATGTAATAAGTGGTATTAGGAGCTAAGGACTCCAATTTATGAGTAGTTGTGCCGGGGGCTAAAGAAATTGAAGTAAAATCTTTATTATCGATGGAATACTCAAGAATTACTGAAGTAGATTCCGGAGCATTGTTCACCCACTTAAATGAAAGATAGTCTGTGCTCAAAGAAGTCAGTTGCAAATTAGTAGGATATTTAACATATGGCATTGGCGCCGTAATACTATTAACATAATTCTCAATATTCAAATATCCATTTTCAGCCATTAACAAAGCATCATTCGGGTTATTTTTATCCAATCCATTGGCATCTTCCCAAACGTCGGGCATACCATCATTATCGGTATCCAACATTTTTTCACCATCAAAAATATTTCCAACCCCATTGGGAAGCCCCAACTCTGATTCTCCACTAAGTAAAGCTCCTTTAGTTCCTAATGATAGGAGTTCATCAATCATATAATTATCAGCTTCATCACGTACCGGTAAAGATGCTCCTACCCTATTAATAATCCAATCATAAGCCTCAGCCGCTGTTGTTTCTCCTTCAATAACAGGATGTTTTTCTGGTATCGTTGTAACTACTACTTTCTCACCATCGACTAATTTTCTTCTATCATAGTCCGAATAATCAAATTCATCAATCGATTTTACAAAAGTAACATTCTCACTTTCCGGATTGGACGCATCACGGCGATAATCATCTTCTGTGGCCTCATATCCATTAAGTATCCCATCCTTATTGTAATCAATCATATTACCTTTTTGGTAAACCTGAAAAGCTGCTTTTGCACGCGTAAAAGCCTTAGTACCTTCAACCGGACCTTTAATAAAGTAATTATTAGTAATAACTCCCCATGAAGAGGCTTCCGTATCTCCTAAAATATAGGCACCACCTTCTCCCCAATTATAAACCACATTATTGACAAACTGATTTAATCCTTTTACTTTAGGATTACGAGTTTTATTATCAATATAAAGATTACGATACAAAGTAACTCCCCCATTTGTCTGGATAAGACCTCCGCATGCATGTACCATAATTCCTTGCCCAATGATAGAATTCTGAATAGTAATATTATAAGGTTCAAAACCTTTACTATCCCAGTTTATTGAGAAATTCTCATCCAATCCCCATGTAGCAGATACATGATCAAATATCATATTACCACCATTAGCAATACCCGCAGCATCGGCCCCACTAGTACCGCCAATGCCCATTCGTATACGCAAATAACGAACAATGATATTCTCGGCAGCAGAAAAAGAAACTCCATTACCATAAACCACCACTCCTTCTCCTGGAGCCGTTTGTCCGGCAATTGTAAGATTCTTTGAAAAGACCAGACGAGATTTCAATTTTATCACTCCTGCCACATCAAATACGATAATGCGATTGGGTTGACTTACAGCATCACGTAAGGAACCTTTACCTGAATCATCAAGATTGGTTACATGGTATATTTCCGGAGATTCACTAGCTCTTGCCCCTTTGGCAAAACGTCCATAGCCTTCAGCACCAGGAAAGGCCAACTGTTGTGCATACATTGTTCCCATACAGAGTGGGAGGAGCAATGTAGTAATAAGTTTCTTATACAACATAGTTTTATCATTTATTTGAAGGTTACGCAGGAAAGAAATCAAATATCTCTCAATAGTACGTAGTAAGATTAATTTTTAAAGGCAATTAAGAATAAATATCAGAATTAAGAAGAGAAAAACGGTTCTTCTTATCGAAACCGTCTCTCTTCTTTTCCTTTTAAACAAAATGTTTATAAAACAATCTTTTTAACAACTATCCCCTTAGATGTTTTAATTTTTACAATATACAAACCCTCCATAGCATTCATTGGAACAACAGTTGAGTTGGAGTTGGCAACCGGTATACCTTGATTATTCACTACTACAACATTCTCAACATCGACACCGTTCACCACAATACTACCATCTTGTGCATAAACCACTACTTCTTCAGCTGTTTCGGCTACTTCAATGCCAGTACCTGTACCTGATCCGTTAGCAGTCAGTATAATTTTGTAGCCCATTACCGGAACCTCCGTAGCTTCTTCACCTTCACCCTCTATTTTTGTACCAGACTGATATTCTTGTCTTTCAGCAGTAAACGTAAGTCCGGCCGGGAATCCCTGATATTCAATCTCATAAGTATCACCTGCAGAGACAACCGCAGCATCTAAAATAGTAAATGTATCACCATTCTTTATATCAAAAGATTCAGCTGCTTTCACAATAATCTTGTTGCCGTTGAATGTAGCTACATTATTTGTAGTCAGTTTATCATAACTTGTTGCAGAGGCAAGTTCAAATTCAACTATCCCCCCATCTTTTACCGTTAACGGAGATTTCTGAGTTTCACCATTAATATCAGCCAATACCAGTTCGCCAATACCCATATAGCCTACTTCAAGTTTACCACCTTCTACAGCTATACCACCTACAAGACGCCCGTTACCACCACCAACTGCATTAGCATAAATAGTCATGGCAGCAGGAGCTTTTGTTACTCTATCTAATGCCACTCCAGTTTCAGTAACAGGAATATTAATATAAGCACGCCCAGAGTTTACGAACAAGCCCTTGAATACAGCAGCCGGACTTTCATTCACATGAGTAAAAGTATAAGTTCCTGTACCTGTCTTTATCAGACGAACCCAGTTATACGATTTTTTTCCGGGATCAAAGATAGCGACCGGTGTTGTTACATCTGTATTAGAATAACCCACAGCATAAGTAATATCCGGAGAAGTTGAATTCTTCACATATCCACCAAGCCATCCGCCTTCTTCTGCATTCAATTCGCCGATTGCATAGCAACGGTTTCCACTACCACTTGTAAATCCAGCTCCTTCCAGCAAAGTAACTTTCGTGTACACAAATGTAGAATCTACTCCATATAAATCTCCGCTAAAGTTTCCAGCTGCAACAAAATCATCAAATTTCTTTGTAGTATTCAAGAATACAGCTTTATATCCGGGTGAAAGAGCTTCATTGTTATTAGCACCTACCAACAATTCACCTTCAAAACCTGTCAACCCTGCCATATTTGTTTTCCCTGCAAAATCTTCTGTAAAACCTACACGTTCACCACCGGAGTAGATAGTCAGTTGACCTTTACCGCCAAATTCATTTAATAAATATACATAACGTCCGGCTGTTATAGCTCCTGTGCTTTTATCTGGGACTACAATTGACGCAGCAGAAAATTTGAGGGTATTCTTATTATCGCTTATAGCCATACCTATACCTCCACCTTCCAGTGAAACTTTACTACCAAACGCATTAGGGGAATCAGCTTTTTCCATAATAACACATCCGCCACGTACCACCGTTCCACCTTTCAATTCATTGAGAACATTTAAAATAAAATTTCCACTACCCTCTTTCAAAAGAGTACCTTCACCAACAATCTTATCAGTAGTCTTTTCTGCCTGATAAGAAATAGAGTAATTCTTATCTCCACTTACCTTTATATCAGCCACTTCCATTTCACCGGTTAACTTAATGGTTTCTGTATTCACATCATTCCCATCAGCATCCTTAAAGTGGCCTCCGCCATTAAAAATAGCCGTAGAACCATTATCCCATCCGTTAGGAAGCAAAAAACCACCTCCGTAATCTTTTCCCCACTCTGACGATGAAACTCCCCAAACACCTGTCCCATACGAATTTTGCCAAATAAGTTCCTGTGCATTGACAATTGATACAGACGCTGCTAAAAGCGCTACACTAAGAAAAGTATTCTTTCTCATAGTTTTTAAATTATTAGTTTAACAACAGTTCAATATTAATATATTGACACCGATGCAAAAATACGCAGTTATCGAACACGGAACCATGTAAATTTTGGCTGAATTGATACAAAAATTGATTTTTATGATTTAAAATTAAGAAGAAAGATAGCAAACTATCTAAAACTTCTTAATGAATTTTCAACAACAAAAATTGTTTTATGCCGGAATAGGTAGTTCTAATACAATTTAATTTAAAAGTTATGCTTCCTACACAGAGAAGGGAGAAAGTTACATTTGGCAGTTATTTTGCAACATCCCTCACACTATGATAAAACATACAATATGCAGAAGATACATAGCGTGAGGGAAGGAAGGTAAAAGTATAACGACATCAAAAAAAATAAAATGATTGTCAATCTATTAGGGTATACTTTGTTTTATACCGGAGTACATTTTATATCTTAAAACACTAAATATCCTACCAAGATCAATCTGCTTTCCTGTAGAATATTGCCCTTCCCCTATGAGGAGATACAACAATCAATGATTATTCTTGATACATAGGATCAATACAGATTTTCGCAAAGAGTAATACAAATAATGTACCTACCGAATTATCATTCCGTTTTTAAGTACTTAGCAGAAATTCCGTTAAAAAATAGCCTAAAGTAAACCAACGAAGTAAAGTGTGTCATTTTTTCAAAGCTGTCTTAGTTATTACACCTGTAGAAGTTTCTACAGACACAACATAAATACCGCCAGCCAATCCATTCAACTCACCGATGTAAGCTGTACCATTATCAGCCTTTACTTCACGGGATAATGCCAGCCGACCGGAAGCATCGTACAGGCATATCTTAACCGAAACCTCTTCTTGCGGAACTACTATATAAAAGTGATTGAAGAACGGAGAAGGATAAATGCCCAGTTCACTGTTTATAGCGAGTTCCTGGTTGATACTGGTAGGAATACCTGCTGTATTTCCTGTTTCAAACAGATTGGTAGCTTCCTCTGCCATTAAAGTTCCACGGAACAGCTTAAGTTCGTCTAATGTTCCAGCAAACGGTTCATTGAGTTTTTCCATCACATTACCAAAAACAATGCCCACTTCAGAATTCATATAAGCACGATTGGAATCTCTTTTTCCCAAGAGTTTGCCATCACAATAAGCAATCAATGCCTGTTCCTCATGGCTACGTACAAATACTAAATGATGCCACTCATTATTAAAGATATTTTTGAATGCATCACCCGATACCAACTTTATCTCATGCTTTGTTCCGTTCTGACTAACTGCAAAGTAAAGTTCATTGTTACGTATTTCCGCACCGCACCATCTTGCCTTGCCTTTACTATCTTTAAATGTACCTTTATGGAATAAGAATCCTTTTCCATCTACGGGACAAGAACCATCAGACTTCACCCACATAGATACAGAGAACGAAGCTGCCGGGTCTGCCGTACCACTCCCCCCTTCAAATTTCATTCCTTCATAATAGGGTACAGAGATACAAGAGCCGGTCACCACGTTTTCCAACAAAAGTCCCTGTTCATTTTTTCCTGCTACGTAAGTTGGCTCCAATTCAACCAATTCGGCATCCTTTGCTCCAGCAACATCCGCAAAATTCTTTAATGTCCCGTCTAATGATAAATACATGACCGGTTCTTTTGCATCCAATGTTTGAGTAATGAAACTCCAAACTGTACCTGTTGTTACTTCGTTTTTCACATTAAGAGCATCAACACGCCAATAATAAGTCTTTGAAGGATCAGCTTTCAATGTTAATGAAGTAGCTTCCTGTGCTTCTGCACCAGAGATACATTCCAATTTATTCTTTTCTGTACCGGCATATACCTTATAAGTAGTAACACCATTATCAGGATGCGTTTCGTTCTTCCAGGAAAGTGTGATATCTTTCGAAGCATTAAAAGAAAGGATAGCATCTATCTCCGGAGACGGTTCAATACATTGATCAGGTGCTACAAGCAAGCGCTTTGTTGCTACTTCCAACACATCGGAATATACCGACTCCGTTGTAGTATTATAAGCCTTAAGACGGAATGCATACAGTACACCCGGTGTCAGATCTGAAACAGTATGAGAAGTGGTATTAACCGGTAATTTTGCCACTTCTGCAAAGGTACCCTGTGCATCACGTTGCTCTAATATATAACCCTCTTCTTCATCTGAATAATCTTTCCAGGAAAGTGTAATAGTAGTATGATCCGCTGTTGCTTCCATCGTTGAAGGGCATGCCAAGAAAGGCATCGGTGCATCAATACTATTAATGTAATTTTCAATATTGGCATAACCGTTAGCTGCAATCTTCATAGCGTCTGTCGGATCATTCTTGTCGAGACCATTCTGCTCCTCCCAAGCATCAGGTATACCGTCATTATCAGTATCCGGAAGTTTTACGCCTCTCAAGATTTCACCTGGGCCACGGGTCGGCAATGACATTTCCGTATCTATTATCTGCCCTTTAGTACCTAAAGACGTCAATTCATCAATCATATATGCATCCACCTCATCACGTACAGGAAGAATCGCTCCTACGTTATCAACAACCCAATGATAAGCTTCTTCAGCGGTCATCTTAGCACCAATTACCGGATGTTTCTCTGAGGGTCCATCCAAAAATGTAGGTGTAAGTTGCTGACCTCCTTCAGGGATAGCACTGTCTGGTTGATAACGGTTACAATCCTCACGTGTCAATAAACGTCCATCCAACTTACCATCTCTGTTATTGTCAAAGTAATTACCTGCAAAATAAGTTACAAAAGCAGGTTTAGCACGTGTAAAAGGGACAGTCGGTCTAAAAGACTGGGTAACGGGATTTTCAGGAGTCCCTCCATTATAACGTACCAGATAGCGTTCACTCTTACCTTCAATAAAATAATTATTCTGAATATCAGCAAGTGAAGCCGCATCTGTATCCCCCATAATATAAGCACCACCATCACCCCAGTTATAGATTACATTATTAACGAACTGATTAAGCCCTTTCACTTTATTATTACGTGTTTTGTTATCAATATAGAGGTTACGGAAAAGTGTAATACCATTCTCATCAGAGGTCTGCATCAAGCCACCGCAAGAGTGGTCCCACAACCCCTGACCCATAATTGAGTTCTGAATAGTGATATTACGGGGCTGATCATCCGGACGTTTAGAGTCACCATTGATGGAGAAACATTCATCAGTACCCCAGGTCACCGACAAATGATCAAAAATCATATTTGAACCAAAAGCAACTCCAGCTGCATCTACATATCCACCCGGAGATTCCTCATAACCATAACGTACTCGCAGATAACGGCAGATAATATTATCTGCTCCCGAAAAAGAGACACGATTTCCATAGATCACAATACCATTTCCGGGAGCTGTCTGAGCTGCAATAGTCAAATTCTTAGCAAAAGGAATAACTGATTTGGCATGGATTACACCCGACACATCGAAAACCACAATTCGATTAGGTTGGCTCACTGCATCACGCAAAGAACCTTCACCCGAATCATTCAGGTTAGTCACGTGGTAAACCTCGCCATAACGACCACCAACAGCATAACGACCAAATCCTTCTGCACCTGGAAAAGCTAATTGTGGTTCGGTAACAGACTGTGCCGTCACAGGCAAGAGAGGAAAAAGAGCCAAAGCAAAGGTTCCCACGATTGAAGTAAAGTTTTTCATATTATTATATATTAAATGACGAGGCAAAAATAGGCAATGAGAGAAAAGAACATATTATTGTTTTTGGCACTTTAGATATAAATTTTGATTATCACCATACAGACACTAAATTCAAAATCAAAACAACACAACAAACAATAATTAATAAATACAATATTACCCCCTTCTTATAAGCATATTACACTTATAAAAAGAGGGTAATAAATAAAAAAGTAAAAAGCTATTTATTTAAAATATATATTACTTTTTCAATACTATTTTATCGTACTTCTCTTCCGCCTTTATTTCAGAATATTTCGGTGCATCAATCATTTCAATCAACGCACGAAGTACGGGGCCTTCCCCCATCGGATCATTCTCTTGAGTTGGACGATTGTAATAATAAGAGATAGAAGGCATAATACCTGTACCTACACAAATAGCAGTCACATCTCCCTCATCCGTTATCTTCTTCATCATGCCTTTCAAACCCTGCTCTGCTACATAAATAAAGTCAGGATGTAACCAACCTTCTTTTACACCACGGGCAATACCAAAAACAAACATAGCTGTCCCAGTGATCTCTTCGTACGAATCTTCTTTATCAAGCAACTGATGCCACAAACCATTTTTCCCCTGATAACGGGCGACACCGCTGGCCTGTTTACGGAAATTCTCAATAACCGCCTCACGCATCGGATGATCTTTCGGCATCATGCTAAGCAAATCGACCTGTGCCATAAACACCCACCCATTAGCACGACTCCAGTGAGCAACGCCATGTTCTTTGTTATCGGTATGGTAACAATGATAGTAGATATTCTTTTCCGGACACCACAAATAACGGGTGTAGTTCAACACCTGATTGGCAGCATCATTGAAATACTTTTCATCACCAGTCATTTTTCCCATACGTGCCAGGAAAGAGATAGCCATGAAAGCATCATCTGCCCAGACTGTATTCACGTGCGGCCACAGACGGGCAATCGTTCCATCTACCAGGCGAGGCTCGGCATAATTCAAATGATCTGCCGTCTCATTCACATAGTTAAGAAAGGCCTCATTAGGGTGACGCATCTGTAAATCAATCAAACTGGCACCCATCGGCCCATTATCATCCAAACGTTTAGCACGGAAAATCATATGCCAACTTAATTTGCGAATCGCATTCCAACCTCCTTCTTTGAAAGCTTGATCATACTGGCGACGGAAAAAATCAAGATTACCTTCATTGAAGACAAAATTCATATTCTTCAATACATACTTGTCATATTTCTGGTCGCCTACTTTATCGGCAAGTTCCATCAATGCGATATTAGTGACCCCATTCGTGTAGTGCCAGTTATTGTATTTACAAGCCACTTTCACATCCATTGACAGAGGAAGTTTTTTTACAGATTTGTAAACCTCTCCAGTCTTGGTGTTCTTAAATTCGTACGTAGTACTATCAAGTATCCGATCGGCAATTTTCACAGCAGCCTCTTTTGCACTCATTTTAGTCTGAGCGGAAAGAGAAATAGTACACAAGAAAAGAGCACAAGATATAAAGATTCGTTTCATGGATATAACTGCTTTGATGATTATTTAGGTAAATTGAACGCTGTTGTCATTTCACGCATTTGTTCCTGACTCATACCATCAGGAACAAAGCCCATATTACGTGCATTAATATAGATCTGAGCCGATTTGCTTAATACATCAATCTGATCAAACGCATCCATAATATCTTCACCAACAGCACAGGCACCATGTTTTTCCCACATCACTACATCATAATCGTCTAACTCTTTAATTGTGGCCTCAGCCAATGCTACAGAGCTTGGCAATGCATACGGAATAATACCCAAACCACGCGGACAGAAAGCCTTTGTTTCGGGTATCATACTCCAAAGCAGATTGGTCAGCACGTCCTTCTTCAGGAAAGGTTCATGATGCGTCATAGCAATTAGCTCAATAGGATGCGTATGAAGAGATGCTTTATAGGTAGATCCTTTACTAATCAGATAATTGTGCATGCACAAATGTGACGGAAGTTCAGAAGTCGGTTGTACAGGTTGGTCGGCTATAATGACATAGCTGGCACAATCATCGAGAATACGAATGACAGAACCGTGTTCCATTGGCCAACGAGCCAAATCACGCATACGCTTGTTGGTTCCTTTGCAATAAAAATAACACCCCTTCAAATAAGGAAGTACAGTACCAATAGCCTTCACTTCACTAATAGGAGCCAGAGCGCGGATTTCATCATCAACAAATTCAGTAATATTCACTACGATATTACCACCATTACGTTCGGCCCATCCTTTTTGCCAGAGGTATCCGGCTACCTCAGCGGCTTTGTTCACTTCATTTGTAAGAGCCGGACGATTTTCTAAAATTGATTTCATCTTTATTATTTACGATTTAACGATTTACGATTGAAAAACAAAATGATTTACGATTTGACGATTTACGATTTGACGATTGAAGTTACCTGATTTATTATTGGTTACAAACATTTTTCAATCGTAAATAGTAAATAATAAAATCGTAAATTCCTTTAGACTTGTGCCATAGCAACCACTATAATGGAAGAGATGAGTATCGCCAACCCTAAAATCAATGTCCCGATTGTTGAACAGCTTGCCCCTTTCCATTCTTTGAGAATAATCCCCCAAACATTACTGAAAGTAACATTTAAAGACATCAGGATACTCCAGGAGAATGCCAGCAAAACAGGACTATCTACCAGAAAACTCTTTCCCATTTCCAAACCAAAGAACTGAGAATACCATAGTACTCCAGCCAATGCACAAAATAACAAATTATTAATCAACCGACCTCCTTTAACAGAGAAATATTCTTTACCCGTTTTGTTTTTAATATTCTGTTGAATACAATATGCAGCATTAGTGCAAAAACCACCAAAAGTAACAAGGAAGATAACAGGCAGCCCTGCATACAGAGCTTCTACACCACCGTTAAGAGCTGCTTCTTTAATAGGAGTTCCCGCATCCAGCCCGAGGGCAAAACAAGCACTCATTACACCTGCCAGTAAAGCGACCAACAGACCTTTAGTTAATGCAAAGTCCTTTACGGCCACTTTTTTCTCTTCCTCAGTCATATTTTTGGAACGTAAACTACCGGCATAACCGATTACCGCAATACCGGCTAACGTGATACAGACCCCAATAAGCAACATCAATCCATCACCATGAAACAAATCCTTTCCGGCAAAAATAGCAGGGAAAAGAGTACCGAAGCCGGCACAAGTCCCTAACGCAATACTCTGCCCGAGAGCTATACCAAGATAACGCATACTAAGTCCGAACGTAAGTCCTCCAACACCCCACAACACCCCGTAGATAATAGCAGGAAGAGCTCCTCCTGAGCCGCATAACTCAATAAGGCTACTTCCCCCAGGAACAGCCAACAAAGCCCCTAACAAAGGAAATAAAAGCCATGCAAAAATCCCCTGCACCAGCCAAAAACTTTCCCAAGACCAGTTTTTTACTTTATTTATAGGCACATACGAGCTACTCTGTCCGAAGCTTCCAATGGCAATAATAATGAGTCCTATCAGTGTATTCATGTATATTAGTGATTAGTTGATTAGTAATTAGCGATAAATAAGTGACGAGTGATAAGTGATAAGTAACAGCGAAACCCGCTAATCACTCATCACTTATCACTAACCACTAATTCACTACGCCCCTCTTTTTGAAGTTACTTCTACCTCGTATTTCTCTATTTCTGCGATAAAATCTTCACCTACAGGAACATTATTCTTCAGACAGAACATATCCCAAACAGCATTCCACGGAAGTGATTTCGATTCTTCGAGCAGAGCAAGGCGCTGAAATAATTTATCGTCAGCTTCGTATTCACGAAGTTTAGCAATCGGTTCAAGTAAACCTTGCAGAAAACATTTCTGTGTGGCACGGCTACCAATAACATATGCTCCGATACGGTTAATGCTGGCATCAAAGTAGTCCAGACCGATATGTACACGATCAAGTGCATTGCAACGTACAACTTCTTTTGCCAGATCCAATGTTTCATCGTTCATGATAGTCACATGATCACTATCCCAACGAACAGGACGACTAACATGCAACATAATTTCGGGTGTGTAAAGCAGCAAAGACGAAATCTTGTCGGCTACACTCTCAGTAGGATGGAAATGACCGGTATCCAATGTTACCATTTTATTACGACTTGCCCCGTAACCAATATAGAAGTCATTAGAGCCTACCGTATAACTCTCTAGGCCAATACCAAATACTTTTGATTCAATACAGTCCTTCATATGCTTATAGTCAATGGCAAAAATCTGATCCAGAGAATCTTTCAGCAATTCACGATAACGTAAACGATTCACAGTAATATCTTTACTACCATCGTGTACCCACAAATTCATAATACAAGGATCACCCTGGCGTTTACCCATCTCCTCAGCTATAGCACGACAACGCTTAGTATGCTCTATCCAGAAGTCACGAATTTCTTTGTCCGGATTTGACAAGGAAAGGTTTCCACTTTTTGGATGAGAGAAAGAGGTAGAATTGAAATCCAATTTCATTCCATGTTCTGCTCCCCACTGTATCCAACTTTCAAAATGTTTCGGTTCTACCTGATCACGGTCTACAAACTGTCCTCCAAAATCACCATAGATTTCGTGCAAATTCAGACGGTGTGTACCAGGTATATATGAAGCAGCTTTCAGAATATCTTGTCTAACTTCCTCTATATTACGTGCTTTACCCGGATAATTACCAGTAGCCTGGATACCTCCGCTCAATGATCCGTTTGATTCGAAGCCAGCCACATCATCTGCCTGCCAGCAATGTAAAGACAATGAAATTTTCTGTAAATCCTCAAGAGCTTTATTAGCATCAACCCCCACAGCCGCATAACGTTCAACAGCTACGTCATAAGCTTTTTTAATCAATTCTTCTTTCATGATATTATATGTTTAAAGTGAATATAAGCCGTATCCCAATTCTCTGAATTTTGCGGTTTATAAGTTTTCAAAGGAATAGAGTTGTGAATAAGTTGTCGCATTCCTTTAATATCTTCCGCCTCACCTGCTGTCATAGCCTGTATCATAACATTTCCAATGGCAGTAGCCTCCGAAGGACCGGCTATAACCGGAATCCCGATTGCATTGGCAGTAAACTGATTCAATAGCTCATTCCGGCTTCCTCCGCCTATTACATGAAGCGTCTCTATAGGCATAGGAGACAAATTACGTAGATTATCCAATACCTGACGATAGCGAAGCGCCAGACTCTCAAAAATACAACGTACAATTTGTCCGCGTGTTTCCGGTACAGGCTGATTGGTTTCTGCACAGTACCGACAAATCGCCTCCTGCATATCAGCAGGATTGGCAAAACAAGCGTCATCCGGATTAATCAGACTACGAAAAGGTTCAGCTTTCTCGGCTTCAGCTATCAATTCCGGATAAGAAATGTTTTCCCAACCTGTACGACAACGCTCGAGTAGCCACATACCACATATGTTTTTCAACAGACGAATCGTACCTGCTACTCCACCTTCATTGGTGAAGTTCAACCGTTCTGTCTCTTCTGTGATTACCGGAGCATCTGTTTCTACTCCCATCAGTGACCACGTACCACTACTTAAATAAGCAAAGTTACGATTCAACGCCGGAACGGCAGCTACAGCAGAAGCAGTATCATGTCCTGCTACAGCGATAACCGGAATAGCTCCCAGACCAGTGAGTTTCTGTATCTCTTTTGTCAACACTCCTACTTGTTCACCCGGATAAACAAAGCGTCCAAAATGTTCTTCAGTCAGTCCGACCACTTTCAACAATTCCGGCTCTAACTTCCGGGTTTGGGCATTGACCAACTGTGCCGTACTGGCGATAGTGTATTCTGTCACCATTTCGCCTGTCAACATATAACTCAAAGCATCCGGAATAAATAATATTTTATCGGCAACAGCCAACGCACTGTCACTATTGCCACGCAGCGTATCAAGTTGAAACAAAGAATTAAAATTCATCACTTGAATGCCTGTCAAACTATACACCCGGCTGCGGGGAACGCGGGTAAAGAGAGCTTCCGGCGCTCCATCCGTATGAGGGTCACGATAAGCATAAGGCTGACGCAGCAAATGTCCGTCTTTACCTACACAAACAAAATCAACCCCCCAGGTATCAATGCCAATAGAAGTTATAGATACATTCCGTTTCGCCACCAGTTTCAGTCCATCTATAACAGACTGGTATAGAGCATAAATATCCCAATAGTAATGTCCTCTTACTTCAATAAGCTGATTGGGAAAACGATTTATCTCTTCCAGCTCCAATCCCTTATCCGAAAAGGAGCCTAAAATAGTACGTCCGCTGGTAGCACCCAGATCGACCGCAAAAAAAGAGTTCTTCATGTCTGTATTATACGTGTTTATTTTGTGATATCTACATTCTTGTTATGTTCAAGTTTCAGTTTACTTTTAGCATTTACAGAAAAGTTATTCATCTTCCAGTCTTTTGCCCATGAAATGGTTCCTGCGTTCTCTCCACTGAAATGTACATTATCAAAGTCAAATCCATCAATTGTACTATTCTCTATACCAGACACCTTGATACAGGTTTGTGCGTTAGTGGCAGTAACATTCATAAAATGTACATTACGGAATTTGGGAGTTCCTTGTTTAGGATCTACCGGAGTCAACATCTTAATCCAGTGTGTCGGAACATTTTTTTCATCGTAACCTTCAGGCAACTTTGAAGTACTGTAAGCCGGATGCCAGTTTAAATCAACCACAAACGGATCGCGTACTCCAATCATTTCAATGTTACAGAGATAGATATCCTCTATTACACCACCACGCTGACAAGTACTCTTGAAACGTAATCCGTATTTTGTGCCCATACCTGTCATATTATAAGCCACAATATTGTTGATACCACCCGAAGTTTCGCTGCCACAAGTAAACAATCCGTCTCCATGTCCGGCAATGCAATCACGAATCACGACGTAACGGCAAGGACGATTCACCCGGAGACCATCACTGTCACGGCCTGCTTTCAGACAAAAATTATCATCATTGCAATTGATATTCGAGTTTTGTACCAATATATATTCTGAAGAGTCGATGTCTATGCCATCTGTACTGGGACCACGACCTTCAATATTATTACTAATAATAATTCCGTCAACAGTAACATATTTACTATATAAAATGTGTAAACTCCAGAAACCCGGCTGATAAAGCACTATGTTTTCTACTGTTACATTCTCACATTCGGCGATAAGAATACCTCGCGGACGTTCACAATCATAGTCAACAATCCAGCGTAACCCTTTCGGATCGTATTCTTTCCGCATCGAACGATACTTATCCCAGAAAACTTTGCCGCGACCGTTAATTACTCCATCACCGGAAATCGCGGCATTCTTCTTACCTATTATATTGACCAATGCCGAAGGCCAGTTCATTTCTACACCGGCCACCCGGGTATCTATTTTCTTATAATCATCAATGTCCTGCGAACCGATAAGCGTAGTTCCTTTAGGAATATTAAAATTGACATTATTACCTACAAAGAGAGCACCGGTCAGATAAATTCCCGGACTAAAAGTAACAATACCTCCTCCTGCCTGCTCAGCAGCGTCAATTGCTTTCTGAATAGCAGTGGTATTCATTTCCAATGCATCTCCTTTGGCACCGTAATCGGTTACATTATAAACGGTTTGTTGTACAGGAAAAGTCTTAGCGCCAACCTCCTTCATCCAAGGGAAATCGGGGATATTAGCAGTTTGTGCTGTAACGTTGAAACTTATAACAGACAGGAATACTCCTATCAGGCAAGTCAGGTTCTTCATGGTATACATTCAATTATTGTGAGTAATACTTTTAATGATACAAAAATAGGGGATTCCTCCCCTATTTGTGCTGCACGTTTTGATATAAAGGGTGTCTTATTTGACAATTTGGCTCACTCCTTCACAAAAGCGGATAATGAACTTTTCACCTTCTTTATTATGTATTGTCACATTCTTCAAAGTAATATTGCGACTATAAATAAATTCGGCTCCTATCTGAGAAGTAATATCCAGATTATCAAGCGTTATACCATCAATTGGCATCTCTGGTATACCATTAAAAAACAGCGCTCGGCGTGCATTGGAACATACCAGATTCGAAATATGAATATTACGAAAACAAGGAGTAGTATCGTCTACCGGCAACGGGTCAACTTTAGCAGGAATCTTCTCACCACTCTCTAATACTTCAACAGCAGACTTACCTCCATAGTAAAGATTGAAAGTCACAGGTTCCGTCGGAATATCCATCATAGAAACGTTACGTATCCAGATATTCTCAACAACTCCCCCGCGTCCCCGCTTACTCTTGAAACGCAGTCCGACATCCGTCCCCAAAAACTGACAGTTACTAACGGAAACATTACGTACTCCACCACTCATCTCGCTGCCTACAACAAAACCGCCATGTCCTTTGAATACCGTACAGCCATCTACTACAACGTTCTCACAAGGACGGGCACGACGACGTCCGTCTTCATCCTTTCCACTTTTCAAGCAGATACCATCATCTCCTACATCAAATGTAGAATTCACAATCAGTGCATTTTTACAGGATTCCAAATCAAGCCCGTCGCCATTCTGAGCATAACTCGGGTTACGTACCTGTATATCCTCTATCAAAACATTCTCACACATCAGAGGGTGTAGGTTCCATGCCGGAGAATTTTGAAAGATCACCCCTTGGAACCAGACGTTTTTACACTCTATCAGACTTACCATCACCGGACGCAGGAAATGACGTACGCTCTGCCACTCTTCCTCCGTCTTTAAATTCTGAGGTACATTCATATTGCTGATAGTATCTCCTTTAAGTGTTTGCGGATATGGAAACCAATAAGTAGGACGTTTATAAACTCCTCCCCGGGCAATGGTTTGTTTCCAGACACTTTCTGTCACTTTCTCACGTTTCAAAGGACGCCAATAATGACCGTTTCCATCTATTGCTCCTTGTCCGGTAATAGCTACATTAGTCAGATTACGTCCCGAAATAGGCGACTGGCAACGGCGAGTGTCTAATCCTTCAAACACAGTTTCTACCAACGGATAAAGTTCAACATCCGGAGAGAAGAGAATCACAGCCCCTTTCTCAATATGAAGATTAATATTACTTTTCAGAACAATAGGACCGGTCAGCCAAATACCTGCCGGAACAATCAAGTACCCACCTCCACGAGCCGATAATGTTTCAATAGCCTTTGCAAAAGCATCAGTACAAAGTTCCACCCCATTACCGACAGCACCAAAATCCGGCAGAAACACCTTCAGACTAGGAAACTGGGGTGCTTCTACTTTTGGCATTGTAAAGGGAAGTTTTTGGTATATTTCTTCATATTTATAAGTTTGTGCCCAGGACGGCAATACCGTCCATGCACAAAGAAACCAAACAATTAAAATTCTCTTCATTCGACTTTATTTATAATTCATAGGATTCACGTTAATTATGGTATGCTATTTATACGTTTTGATAGTTTCTATACTACCATCATCATAAAATCTCCTTTCGATCCTAAAACCTGTAGGAGAAGTCATTTCTTGTCCCATTATATTATAATAAACAGTGCGTAACAACCTTGCTGATGGCTTGCCATCTGTCTTTGGGCTTTCAAGACCTGTGGACAGTTGTTCCACTGCCTTTCGCAGTTGCGCATGTACATTATAATAAGCAGGCTTTGCTTTCAGTTCATGATTGAATAAAAGTGGAGCATTCTTTCTCCAAGAGTGGTTATCCGAAATACCCCAAACCAACATCGAGGAACAATTTTCATTCCTTAAAAATATTCTTGTAATTGCACCATATTCTTTCGCTTGTCTCTCGAGTGCATCCTCCGCTGTAGGATCAGCAAGGGCAATATCCAACTCTGTAATGATACACTTAAGCCCAAGATTGTCATAACGGCGGATATTCTTCTCCAATTTCATGGTATCAAGTTCACCTGTAGTGAAGTGGCACTGCAAACCACATCCTTCGATGGCCAAACCTGATTCTTTCAAGCGCTTAACAAGGTTGTAATAAGCTTCCGTCTTTGTTTTTCCTACCATCTCTGCCCCATACTCGTTGATATACAACTTAGCATCGGGATCAGCCTGATGTGCCCAAACGAAAGCTGAGTCAATAAACTCTTCACCGATATAAGTAGCCCAGATAGAGGGACGAAGTTTATAGGCTGTAGGATCAGAACGAACAATCGACTGGTCATCATCGAGTACCTCGTTGCATACGTCCCATTCCGTAATCTTACCTTTATATCTGCCAACAACATTGAATATATGATTTTTCAAGATATCCAAAAGTTGACGTTTGGAGAAATTGTTATTATTCTTCTTTCCATCCGAACTTACCCACGATGGAACCTGCTGATGCCATGCCAAGGTATGACCACGTACCACCTGCTCGTATCTGTCTGAAAGCCATAGAATGGCATCAGAACCTCCGTAATTGAATTCACCTTGGTTAGGTTCAGTGGCATCAAATTTCATCTCATTTTCACCAACAATCATATTGAATTGCTCCCCCACAAGACCAATCTCACCGTTAGTCTGGCTGAAATCATATCGATAACTGGCAGCTGCCACACCAATATTTTTTCCTAATTTCCCAGCATAGAAACGGAGTGGAGTAGTCATATCCATATCCTCAGACCAGTCGTCATCGGGATAAACAGTCTCCCCATCATCCGGTTCGTCATCGTCCTCCCGGTCACCTTGCCCACTATAAGCGAGTGACGTCACTTTGGCCACTATGCAGAAACGACCATCTCCCACTTCTCGTTCATCCACTGCCCACGTATAGGACTTGGGATAACGGATGTCAAAATCCCAACTATCCACACCCTCCTTCATAGCTGAAAGCAAGACAATCTCATCACCCACATGCAGTTCGGCATCTTCTGCCAACGCTATCTTCAAACGAGGCTGCTTATCAGAGGTTTCAAAGTCTTCAGTTATCGTACTAAAGGCAAGTGTTCCTTTAATGTCAATCGCCGAAAAGTTTTTTGCATCTTTAATATATGCAATAATATTGGCTTCGGGATGCAAAGTTACTTTCACTGCCAACGCTGCTTTAGTATAGTCCGCAAAAGTGAGTGTACCCAACGCCTGGTCAACTGCAAACGGGTCTCCACCCGTCAATGTGCCATACACCTCTGTAGCGGCAGCAATATTTCCATCTCCACAAAGTGTAGCCCTATGATATACCATCACAGTACTACTATTACCAGTCGCACCCGATAAATTCTTTTGTAAAGCCACTTCTTTGTCATTTGCAACTATGATACCACCTTGAAGAACGCACAATCCTCCGTTGATATCGTTCTCGTTGCCTGTCAGATAATAATTACCAACACCTTCCTTGAGGATGCCCACTTTGTTGCCCGATGCTTGAGGTGCAATCAGACTACCCAACACACCATCAGTACCTTTACCTCCAATGACATAATAAGAATTGGCTGTACCTTTTTTATAATACCCTCCCAACCAAGAGTTTTTACTACTGTGGATTTCACCGATACGGACGCCACGCGTACCAGACTCCAATGCCAACATCGTACCGTCTTTCATGATGAGAGTCTTGTCGGCAAGAAGATTATTGCAATTCGATGCAGCCAGATTATCGGGTTGAAAAGTACCACTACTCATAACCAGCCCATAAAATCCACAACTGCTATTCACATCTTTATAAGGATAGAGTTCGATACTTCCTTTAAAACCACTCCAATCCGGCGTAGTGGTTCCTTTACTGGCAGAGGTTCCCAAATACGAACGTTCACCTCCAGCATGTATTTTGAGCGTGCCTTCACCTGCCAACTTACCCGTCCATTCCGAATAGCGTGAGGTTAGCACATTGGCAATTTGTCCCGCAGAGATATAGATATTGTCAGAAATATTCCTATAGGAAGAAGCTGTGTTGTCCACACAATAATCGAAGGTACCATTATCTTCCACAGACACAAAATCATCATAGGTCCCAACCAATTGTATATCATCAATGTAAAAATCCGAATTGGCGTGATGGATGCCCAAGCGAAGTTTGTCGGAGACATTGTCAGGAGACAATCCCTTCATCGTATAAGTTTTCACTTGCCATTCGTTGTTATTACCCTGTTGGGGATAGCCTTCGTCACGATATACTTCCGTGTCACCTATAAAAGCTGCAAACTGCTTCCAATTGTCGATGTCGGTGGCACTGCGATACAAGCGATAACGTATGGAACCATAACGATCCGTTAATTCGTTGCCACGCAATGTACTGTTGATTATAAACTCAGGATGGCATCCCCAATCTTTCAACACGATATGGAGAACTTTGTTATCAGGGTTTGTTGGATCAGCTTCTACTATGGCAGTCGAAGTGATAGATCCACCGTTACTCTGCCATAGTTTCCATTCCGTTCCAATGGGATAATTCTCGAAATCGCACACTGTAAGGGGAGTGGCAACAGATACTACAGCCATTGTAGCTGTAAGCAAAAAAGCACAAATTTTCTTTTTCATCCTTAAATAATATATCGTTAAAAATTTGATTTACCATATAGGTTGATTCATGCAGTACATGCTACTGAAGCATATATTTTATAAATTTTGTTCAGTATTATTTTAAAGTTATCATCGAGGACTTTTTACATTTCCAAGAAGAAGGATAGCGCACTATCTGACAAATAAAAACAGAAAAATGGCCCAAAAATAAACTCTAAATAAATCGAGAAATACTTTTAAGAGGAAGATTAAAACAGACTCTCAACTTCGTGGTATATTCCTTCAAAGCATCACTGCCAATATTCTTAGTTTATGTGACTCAATTATTCTCCAAGAAAATAAGAGGTTACCGGTGCCTGCGGATATCCCATACTGCGATGAGCCACATAGCTACGATAGAGTGGATCCTGCATAAGCGTAATACGACGATCCTTTGCCGGAATAACAGTATGGTAAATGCGTAACTCTCCCGGAAGTGCAGTAATTAGCTCTTCACGCCAATCTCCTTCCATATCGGCCATCATCAGAATATCTCCCTCAACACCTTTGGTCAGCTCTTCGCCTTTCCACTTCCAGATACTCTGTTTCTTACCATTGGAAGAAGAGCCTGCTCCCCAACGATTATCATCGCCACGAAAGGTTTCACGAAGCAGATCGGCATCCCACCAAATCCAATTACGACAACCCGGAACCTCTTCACGGGTTACATTCAGTTTCTTTCCGTCTGAAGTCAACAAATACTTATCAGTACTCCCTCCTTTGCGGTCTTCACTGGCAAAGCACTCTAAACCGGGATATTCCGGATCAAAATCGGCTACCATACCATCACCTACGTGGTAAGTTGTATGCCCAATGTCCCATATTAATTCTCCGGTACGGGCACTCACAACAGATACCCCACGTCCATCTTCTTTTTTGGGTTCACTCACCATGAATACCTGTAATCCTTCCATATCCGGATGTAACTTACACAAATAGGCCTTATCGCTATGTCCTAATCCCGATGACCAGAGTAAAGTCCCATTATCATCAAGCATACAAGAACCCAGCAGTATCTCATCACGCCCATCACCGTCTACATCTCCCGTCACCATACTATGAGCTCCCATACTACGCACAACCGGATTTTCTTCGTCTCCATCCCAACGCCACATACGTTGTAGCTTATCTTCTTTTAATTGCCAGGCGTCTACCACCATCAACTTATAAGTACCACGGGCAGCGAGTATACAAGGTGTTTTCCCATCCAGATAAGCCACTCCCATCTGGTTGCGGTTCTGTCGGATCAGATTGCCATAACGATCATTCCGTTCGGGCCAGTCCACACGATCAATCTCTTTACCGGTCATTCCGTCCAGCACAGACAGATATTCACTACCACCACAAACACGTCCTTTCTCATTTTTTACAAAATCAGAACCGGCTGTTTTTATAGCAATTTCAGCTTTACCATCCCCATTAAAATCATAAACGATAAAAGGAGAATACCAGATACCAGGCTCAATACCAGGGCCCATATCATAGGTCCAAAGCCAAGTACCATCATTCAGATAGGCAGATATCTTATACGTTTTTCCGGTAGTATCTCCCGGCATACCCGGATCTACATTGGTTTCAGGTGTACGGATAATGTAATCATAAGCACCATCGCCATTCAAATCGGCTAAAGCTACTTTACCAGCCTTCGCATTATCTTTCAGCCGGATAGAAGTATAATTAGTACATTTCCCGACTTCAATCTCTACTCTTTCGGATGCAACAGGTGTAAGCCCTTTTACCACGGGAACTACCCAATAAACCGCCTTTTCCTGTACAGGAGCATTATCAATAAAGTCGCAGGTTTGCATCACAGGTTTATTAGTGAGACGGCGTTTCTTGCCATTTACTTCCCGATAAACATGAAAGGCGGTAGCAGGAGTATCTGTATTCAATAACCGCCAACTAAGGTAAACCCCTTTCCCATCCTGGGAAGGAGCGGCATAAAGTCCGCGATTCAAATGTTCCGTAATCCGCTCTTTAGCAAAACCCTCAACCAGTGGTTTGGGCTCATGCCGCGGATCAAGTATCTCATACATATATTGCCGCTCGCGAGGGTCCTGTGCATAAACAGCAACTACAGCAGACAAAAAAAGTATCAAAGCAAAATATTTATTCATAATAGAAAGTTCCTTTCTTCATTGGAATTACTTTTACCGGGCCAATCAATCCACTTGACACAGGTTCCCAGTTTCCATATCCCGTTTTTTTATAATCCAGGCTTACAATATTGGCATCTTTAAAAATACGCCAGGGTATTTCTCTCCGGTCCATATCCGCAATGCGATTGGCAGGTAAGTTAGTTACTTCTACCTCCAGTATATTTTCACCGAGACGAAGATATTTACCTACCAGACAACGATAAGGAACTGACCACAATGTAGCAACGTCCTTTCCATTAATACGAACACGAGCGCTCTCACGCACATCACCCAAATCGAGTCTCCATTCAGGAATAGAAAGATCGTTCAGGTTAAATTTGAATGAATAAGAGGCTGTTCCCATTGTATTCTTTACTTCTGCTACCGGAAGTTCAGTCCATGAGCCCAGCGTTACCGAATCAGGAGCAGCCGAAACAGCCGGAATACTTTCTACGAAACGAAAGCCCCATTTACCCGTCAAAGTCAATCCATCGGCTTTTGGCTCGTAATATCCCCATGCAGAAGCCTGTACATCGGCATTCGTAAACGTTTTCAGCAATATTGATTCCCCGGATGCTACCTGCAAATACACCTCTGTACGTCCATCCTTCTGACGCAAAAGAGCTTTTCCACTCTCTCCGTTCACAGGATTATAGATCAGGACAGATGCAGCCTGAACTCCCAAAGGTATCCATCCTTCCGTATCTTCTCCTTTCAGGGCAGAAATAAAATAATGATATCCATCTTCGTTTGTACGACGGATACAACTCAAACCATAAGCTGTTTTCATCCTTTCGGGTTGTACACCTGTTTCCGCCAATGTGTGGTCATAATCCGTTCCAAACAAAATACGCCCTTTCCGTAATTTGTCTTTTTGTGCCATCAATTTCTTAAAAGCAGCACGACGTTCATTCAACCGGTCATATCCTGGAACATCTTCCGGATATTGTTCCAGAAATACAATAGTAGCTCCCTCATCTGCCAACCGGAATAATTTGGCAAGTACATCATCCGGCATCAGTCTCGCGCCCGGAATGAGTAACGCCTGATACACGGTACCTCCGGAGGTAACTAATTTCCCACCCATACAAGTAAGACAGCGTATGAAATTATCGGAAATATAATCCAAATCATAACCTGCATTATAAATACGATGAACTGCATCGATAAAACGGGGCGCACGCTTTGCCATTTTATGAATATCAAACATCAAGAGACGTCCGTCCTGCTCCTGCCACATATCATATACAGGCAGATATACCAGAAAATCATTATCAGATTTCCCCATCTGCAGAAAGCTCTGACAACGGGTTATATAATCAAAAAATGCCGGAGCATCCCGCCAGATATTATTTGTAGGGCTCATATCAACGGAAGCATAGAACTTCCATCCCGGCCATACAGCCTCAACAGGCGAATAAGTGGTCCCATGAAAATAGGTGTGATTTACCCCTGAGATAAACATCAGATCAATATCGGGCTTACACTGAGAAAGCGACGTACGAAAATGTTCCGTCAGCCAGGTGAATGTTTCAGACGAAGTAAATGGTTTACCGGCAATATGAGCAGCCGAAGAAGCATATTTCAGCATCGACAAGTCTGAATCGTTAGGACGTGTTAATGAATCACGGCGTAAACCACGGATTCCAAAATCAGAAATTCCGAAGCCCTCGCATTCGGGAACATCTACAGTAGTATACAGATCTATCAGATTACCAGGTGAGCCATGTGCTTGATTACGTGTTTTGGAACCGTGTGAATGCGCCCATTCTGTCCATTGTCGGGTAAAGTTCTCTAAAAGTAATTCGGCAATCGTCTCCCGGTAGTCGGAAATAATCCGGGAAACCATATCCGTACGTTTATCCGACAAAAATTCCGGAAGATGTTCTTCCAGTTTATATCCGCGGCGTGTGGCAAATTCGTCAAAAAGATTTTCAGTCCAATCTGCCTTGTAGACTTCGTAAGAATCATTGAAGAAGTTATGCGGATAAGGTGCTCCTGATGCTTCAAAGGCACGTTCAAAACGATTCAGATAATTTTTCACAGCCCGGCCGGACAAATGATCCATCACGTATCCCTCTCCTCCGGGAGCAGCGCGCTTCACTTTCTGGAATGTCTTTCCGCAAAAGGCAGCTATCAATTGCCAGTTTCCTTTGGGAGCTTTCCATTGCAAAATACCGTCTTTCACTTTAGACGTCAAGTTTATGCATTTCCCTTTATCAGAAAAAGCCATCAAACGGCTTAGCTTAGCATAGGCACGTTGCTTCTCGTCAGCAACTTCTATTTTCTCTTTCAGTTGTTCACCACCCTGCAATGTATATTCCGATACGAAAAGCTTGCAGGCAGCGTCTTCTATGGTTACCTCCGGGCCTCCGAAAGGCCACCCGGTACCAGTATTCATATCAATCTGCATACCCAGGCGATTCGCTTCACCCTCAGTATATTGCAGCATCTCCATCCAATGAGAAGAAAGAAATGGAATATCATTTTCATCATTTCCTTTTACTCCATAGATAGGAGTTATCTCCATCGTTCCCATTCCCGCTTTCGCATAAGCATTCAGATTATGAGTCAGATTTTCTTTATCTACGGCGCTTCCCATCCACCACCAACGGGCAGCAGGTTTCGATTCAGTGGTTATCTCCGGCCAACTTATTGTTTGTGCCGCTGCAAAAGGGCACAATAACCAAGCCAGTAACACTATTCTTATTTTTTTATCCATCATCCTAAGTAATGCATCACAATTAAATGATTATTTAGCGGGTATTATTTATACTAATTTTAAATCAGTACTCATCATTATTTTTATCACCTACTCTCCCAGTTCGATACATCCCATGATAAAAGGACCCGTAGCTTTGGCATCGTTATCACGCATTTTCTCACCGATATAATATTCAAAACTACCATCCCGGTACGGATGTCCTCCCAGACCACCTACCTGACAACAACGCGTCAACGTAAGTGTACCATCAGGATTCTCAATAAGCAATTTGTCTTTCAATCCCTTAAAAGCTTTCTCCGCTACCTCTCTGTATTTCGCATCAATATATCCTTTATTTACCGCTTTTGCATAAGCATACATACACTGTGAAGTTACAGATGCTTCCGGAAAATTGCCTTCACGCTTGGGTTGATCAATCACCTGGTACCACAAGCCGGCCTTATCCTGGTATTTAGGAAGTGTATCGGCAAGCCCTTGTATCCAGCTTATCATATCGGCACGTCCAGGATGATTCTCTGGAATATAGTCCAGAGCATCCACCAAAGCCATAAACCACCAGCCGATACTGCGCCCCCAGAAGTTAGGTGAATGTCCCGTTTCCGGATCTGCCCAACGCTGGCTTTTACTCTCGTCCCAAGCATGATGATACAAACCCGTTTTAGCATCATAAGTATGCTTGTGACAAAGTGTAAATTGTTTCACTGCCTCATCTATCCACATCGGTTGATTGAACTCCGCCCCATATTGTGCCAGAAAAGGTGAAGCCATATACAAACCATCCAACCATATTTGGTGCTGATAAATCAATTTATGCCAATATGCACCCTCCAGTGTACGGGGATGGTTCTTCAACTGTTTTATTAAAAGGTCCATTGCCATTTTATACTTTTCCTTACCTGTCTCACGATAAAGATCAAATAGCACTTTACCCGAATTAATGTAATCAAGATTATAAGTAGACACATCATACAGATGGATTTGCCCTGTTTCATTTATCAGCGAATCCGCCCATGCCTCTACATAATCAAAATAACGCTTCTCACCTGTCTGTTTCCACATTCTTAGCATAGCGCAACAACCTACTCCTTGTGCATAGCCAAAAAACAAACGCTTTCCATGATCCAGTTGATAAGCCTTCGGAAACCGGCGCATCTCAGAATCAGCAAACCAGCGGGCATACGTATCCGGAGCAAAATGATCCGTACGGAAAGGTATGGCCGGGAAACCGGCTTTATTATAAAGATTCACACGGAAAAAGTTTCCGTAACCATAACGCACGGCTGTAGGCTGAGGAACCTCAGGAGCATAGAGTTCTACCTTATTCCCCTGGATCATTGCCGTTGCCGGATAAAAACGAGCATCTGGACCTGAAATAAAGAAACCTTTTACAGGGGTATCATCAGGGGTCTGCAATCCACTTTCTGCATAATCAAAAGTAAGTGTAACTTTTCCCTCTTTCACTTTCATATTCTTATAAAGCGGACCGGAATAAGCCCCCTTTTTACCATATTGTTTAGCCAAAGCCCAAGCTGCCAGACGTTCCCCTGTCACCTTTTTATTACGCGGATGAATATCGGTAGAATCAGCAGCATCTGTAATTACCGCCATACCCACATTGCGTAAACCACTCTGCCAGGTATTCAATTGTGCTTCACGAATGCCAGCAGGTTGTTTATAATGTGGAGCAATCTGCACAAAATAGAAAGGCATATCGGCCTGTCCCCATTCCTTACGCCAACTATTGATAAGGTTTGTAAATACCTCCTGATACTTTTCATAACGAATGGAATTAGATTCTCCCTGATACCAGATATTCCCTTTTATTGTATAACCCAGAATCGGAGCAATCATACCATTCCACAAGGTAGCCGGTACTTTACATTTATCTTTTTCACGTTTCACGTTTTGCACAGCAAAATCTTCCAGAACATCAGAATATAATGGGTTATTTTTCATAACCTCCATCTTCGTCCATGACTCAGCATGTGTACCTCCCCAGGTAGACTGGATCAACCCAACCGGAATTTGTAATTCTTTATAAAGTTTACGCCCGAATGTGAATCCAACAGCCGAGAAATCTTTTAAATTCTCCGGATTACAAATCACCCACTGCCCTACACAATCCTCTTTTTCATCCTCAGGCGCAAGTTGGTGCTCTACATGAAAAAGTCGAATAGAAGGATAATCAGCATCTTTCATCTCTTCCGCTTCATTTATCATCCCCGTTTTCCATTTAACTTTAGGATCACGTGCCACCGGAAACTCCATATTAGACTGTCCCGTACAAAGCCATACTTCACCTATTAATATATTATGTATGATAATCGTGTTTTCTCCTTTTACAATCAGTGTCTGATTATCCATCACCCCAGGAGTTTTCAACTGTAGCTTCCAATGTCCGTCAGCAGATGTCTGCACCGCATAATTTCTTTTATCCCAAGAAGGAGAAACAGTCACCTGTTCACCCGGACGGGCTTTTCCCCAGATATTCACCTGAGTTTTTTGTTGCAACACCATGTTGTCTGAGAAAATAGAAGGAAGCGTTACTTTACCTTGTACCGGAAACGAAACAACATATAAGAATAGAAGTATAAAGTACCAAAACTGCTTTTTCATGTGCTTTTGATAGTTTAAGAAAATTAATAGATTTATTGATGATGCAAAAATAGGCAGAATCATCCAAAGCATTGATCTGTTTTTTGACTGTAATCTTAACCTTTTTGTCGTTTCAGGTTCAAAATACACTTTCATGTATAAAAAGAATAAAAAAGTTTGGTTTTATGCATCATATCTCCAAAATATTGCATACTTTTGCACCATTCTTAGAATAATTATACAAGATGAAAAAGAAAGCAAACCGATTAGATGCTATTAAAATGATTATCTCGAGCAAAGAGGTAGGGTCACAAGAAGAACTTCTGCAAGCACTTGCTGCTGAAGGTTTCGAACTGACTCAGGCTACTCTTTCTCGCGACCTGAAACAATTGAAGGTAGCCAAAGCAGCCAGCATGAATGGTAAATATGTGTATGTATTGCCCAATGACATCATGTATAAACGCGTGGGTGACCAAAGTGCCACTGAGATGTTGATGAACAATGGTTTTATATCCCTACAGTTTTCTGGTAATATTGCTGTTATCAAAACACGTCCCGGATATGCCAGCAGTATGGCTTATGACATTGATAACCGTGAGTTCGGAGATATTTTAGGTACCATTGCAGGAGATGATACTATCATGTTAGTACTGCGTGAAGGGGCTGAACCTAAAATGGTACGAAACTTCTTGTCGCTCATCTTCCCGAATATACAATAATCATATAACAATATACTCGACACACGAATTAAAGAAATGGAGACTCAAAAAATAGATGTGATGGTAGCCGACGCCTCACATGAGGTTTACGTTGACACTATTTTGGAGACAATTAAAAACGCAGCGAAAGTGCGCGGAACAGGGATTGCAGAACGTACACATGAATATGTTGCTACCAAAATGAAGGAAGGCAAAGCTATTATCGCCCTTGAAGGAGAAAAATTTGCAGGCTTTACTTATATTGAGTCATGGGGTAACAAACAATATGTAGCAACGTCAGGACTTATTGTACATCCCGACTACCGTGGATTGGGACTGGCAAAACGTATCAAACAAGCCTCTTTCAAACTGGCTCGCTTACGTTGGCCATGGGCTAAGATATTCAGTTTGACCAGCGGTGCTGCTGTAATGAAAATGAATACAGAACTTGGTTATGTACCTGTAACATTCAATGAGCTGACTGATGATGAATCATTTTGGCGCGGTTGCGAAGGTTGTATCAATCATGACATACTAGTGGCAAAAAACCGTAAGTTCTGCATCTGTACAGCTATGCTTTACGACCCCGAAAAACATAAAGAAGATATTATATAAATAAGGAGATATATCATGGAACAGAAAAAGAAAGTGGTAGTTGCATTCAGTGGAGGATTGGATACCTCATATACTGTAATGTACCTGGCCAAAGAAAAAGGCTATGAAGTATATGCAGCATGTGCCAATACAGGAGGTTTCAGCGACGAACAACTGAAACAGAATGAAGAAAACGCCTATAAGTTGGGAGCTGTGAAATATGTTACACTCGACGTAACACAAGAGTACTACGAAAAGAGCTTGAAATACATGATATTCGGAAATGTATTGCGTAATGGTACTTATCCCATCTCTGTCAGTTCAGAGCGTATTTTCCAGGCACTTGCCATTGCACGTTATGCAAATGAAATCGGTGCGGATGCCATCGCTCATGGTTCTACCGGAGCCGGAAACGACCAGATTCGTTTTGATATGACTTTTCTGGTACTTGCACCGGGTGTGAAAATCATTACACTAACCCGTGATATGGCATTGAGCCGTCAGGAAGAGATTGACTATCTGAACAAAAATGGTTTCAGTGCCGACTTTACAAAACTCAAATACTCTTATAACGTAGGTTTATGGGGAACTTCCATCTGCGGCGGTGAGATACTGGATTCCGCAAAAGGATTGCCCGAAACTGCTTATCTGAAGCAAGTTGAAAAAGAAGGTAGCGAACAGTTACGCCTTGAATTCAAACAAGGAGAACTTCATGCCGTAAACGGAGAAGTATTCGAAGATAAGATTGCCGCTATTCAGAAAGTGGAAGAAATTGGTGCCGCTTACGGTATTGGACGTGATATGCACGTTGGCGACACAATCATCGGCATTAAAGGCCGTGTTGGTTTTGAAGCTGCCGCTCCTATGCTGATCATCGGTGCTCATCGTTTCCTTGAAAAATATACATTGAGTAAATGGCAACAATACTGGAAAGACCAGGTAGCCAACTGGTATGGCATGTTCCTTCATGAAAGCCAGTATCTGGAACCTGTGATGAGAGACATTGAAGCTATGCTACAGGAATCACAACGCAATGTGAACGGTACGGCTATCCTTGAACTCCGTCCGCTCTCTTTCTCTACCATCGGCGTAGAATCTGAAGATGATCTTGTAAAAACAAAGTTTGGTGAGTACGGTGAAATGCAAAAAGGCTGGACAGCCGAAGATGCAAAAGGTTTCATAAAAGTAACTTCCACCCCACTACGCGTTTATTACGCAAACCATAAGGACGAAGAGATTTAGTCCCCGATGAGTAACGAACGTAAACTGACACGCTCACGTAGTGATAGAATGCTTGCAGGTGTTTGCGGCGGGTTGGCCCAATTCTTCGGATTGGATGCCTCTCTCGTACGCATCGCCTATGCTATACTAACAATATTCACCGCATTTGCCGGTGTCCCTGTATATATTTTAATGTGGATTATCATTCCCGAAGAAAAAAACAGATATTCAAATGATTAAAGTAGGAATAATAGGCGGAGCCGGATATACCGCAGGTGAATTAATACGCTTGCTTCTGAATCATCCTGAAGCCGAAATTGTATTCATTAATAGTAGTAGCAATGCCGGAAATAAAATAACCGACGTACACGAAGGACTTTACGGAGAGTGCGATCTGACTTTTACAGACGAACTTCCATTGGATGACATTGATGTACTTTTCTTTTGTACCGCTCATGGCGATACAAAGAAATTTATAGAGAGCCACAACCTCCCGGAAGAGCTGAAAATCATCGATCTCTCTATGGATTATCGCATCGCTTCTCCGGATCATGACTTTATCTACGGACTGCCCGAACTGAATCGGCGCGCCACTTGTTCTGCCAAGCATGTAGCCAACCCCGGCTGTTTCGCAACTTGCATTCAGTTAGGGCTGCTTCCACTTGCCAAACATTTGATGCTGAATGATGACATCATGGTGAATGCCATAACCGGAAGCACAGGAGCCGGAGTAAAACCCGGTGCAACCAGCCATTTCAGTTGGCGCAATAACAATCTGAGCGTATACAAAGCTTTCAATCATCAGCATGTGCCTGAAATCAAACAGTCACTGAAGCAACTGCAAAACAGCTTCGAGGCAGAGATAGATTTCATCCCTTACCGGGGAGATTTTCCACGTGGCATCTTCACTACAATTGTCGTAAAAACAAAAGTTGCTCTGGAAGAGATCGTACGCATGTATGAGGAGTATTATGCCAAAGACTCTTTTGTGCATATCGTAGAAAAGAATATCGATTTGAAGCAGGTTGTCAACACCAACAAGTGTCTGATACACCTGGAGAAACACGGTGATAAGTTACTCATCATCTCCTGTATCGACAACTTACTGAAAGGTGCCAGCGGACAAGCTGTCCACAACATGAATCTAATGTTCAATCTGGAAGAAACAGTAGGTCTCCGGCTAAAACCATCGGCCTTTTAGATTGACGATTGGACGATTTACAATTAGACGATTGGAGTTACTTCAATTGTAAATCGTAAATCAATAAAAGTAACTTCAATCGTAAATTGTAAATCGTAAAATTGTAAATATCATGATGAATTTATTCGATGTATATCCTCTTTTCGATATAAATATAGTCAAAGGAAAAGGCTGCCATGTATGGGACGAAAACGGAACAGAATATCTCGACCTTTATGGGGGGCATGCCGTTATTTCCATCGGGCATGCTCATCCGCACTATGTTGAAATGATTAGCAATCAGGTTGCAAAACTTGGCTTCTATTCAAACTCAGTGATCAACAAGCTACAACAAGAAGTAGCAGCACGTTTGGGAAAGATTTCAGGTTATGATGATTATTCGCTTTTCCTTATTAATAGTGGAGCAGAAGCGAATGAGAATGCTCTTAAACTGGCTTCATTTCACAATGGAAGAACAAAAGTAATCTCTTTCAGCAAAGCTTTTCACGGACGTACTTCATTAGCAGTAGAAGCTACGGACAATCCAAAAATCATTGCTCCAATCAATGCCAATGAACATGTAACCTATCTCCCATTGAATGATACGGAAGCAATGAAAGCCGAACTGGCTAAAGGTGACGTTTGTGCCGTTATTATCGAAGGTATCCAGGGAGTAGGCGGAATCAAGCTACCTACTACAGAATTCATGCAGGAACTTCGCAAAGCATGTACCGAGAATGGTACGATACTTATTCTGGATGAAATTCAAAGTGGTTACGGACGTAGCGGTAAATTCTTTGCTCATCAATATACAGGTATCAAACCCGATATCATTACTGTAGCCAAAGGTATTGCCAATGGTTTTCCTATGGCAGGAGTACTTATCAGCCCGATGTTTACACCGGTTTACGGTATGTTAGGTACCACTTTCGGAGGTACCCACCTTGCTTGTGCCGCTGCACTTGCCGTATTGGATGTTATAGAACAGGAACAACTGATAGAAAATGCTGCTACAGTAGGTACTTATCTGATAGAAGAGTTAAAGAAGTTCCCGCAAATTAAAGAGGTACGCGGTGAAGGATTAATGATTGGTATGGAATTTGAAACTCCGATCAAAGAACTACGTACAAAATTGCTGAAAGAACAAAAAGTATTCACTGGGGTAAGTGGTACAAATGTTATTCGCCTCCTGCCACCTCTCTGCCTCAGTATGGAAGAAGCAACAGTGTTTCTGAACCGATTAAAGAAAATACTTTAGTACTTTATTACTAACGTACCCCAAAAGCACTTTTAGAAAAATAGTTTCTTACGATATCAAAACAATTATTAAGCCGTATTGATTTTTTCGATACGGCTTAATAATTTTAACCGCCCAAAGTCCCGCCATCCTTTTTAATTACAAAGCAACACATTCCTTTCTCTTTCGTTTTATTTCTTTTGTCACATCTTATAAACATCAACAAGTTTCTCTACGATGATCACTTCGTTTCTCGTAGAGTTTCGACCCGATCTCCGTAGAGAAACGACCCGTTCCTCGTAGAGGAAAATAAGCATGCTATATACATCTAATAATCAGAACATTACACCGAGACAACGTTGTTTTAATTTTTCTATATCAGAAAAACAATTTTCTCTATTCAAATATACTTTTTATCATTCTTCAATTATTACACAACACAAAATTAAAGCCCTATCATTTGTATTTTATATTAAATCTCAGAAATCTATATTTTTATAATTCACAATTATAAAGTAGTTATTGACAAAAAGTACTATTGAGACAGTTCAATAACATAAAGATTACACCACTTTAATGAAAATACCCATCAAAAATATGCATATTCTCACTTTTTACTTTTACCTTTGCCTCAAAACAGACTAAAATATTATAATATGAAAGTAGCTATCATTGGTGCAGGAAATATGGGCTCTGCCATTGCACGTGGCTTAGCTCAGGGATATCTGATTCAAGGACATGAAATTGTTGTTTCTAATCCAAGTAATGGAAAACTGGAGAAACTAAAAGCCGACTTTCCCAATATTAAAACAACAAACGATAACATAGATGCAGCGGCTAATGCCGATATCGTAATTGTTGCAGTAAAGCCTTGGCTGATAGAAGAAATACTCAATCCACTCCGTTTGAAACGTACACAGATACTTGTTTCATTGGCTGCCGGGATCTGTTTTGACGATCTGGCACATTTTTGTGGCGAACCGGAGATGCCCATCTTCCGCGTCATTCCTAATACCGCTATAGCCGAACGTGCCAGTATGACGTTGATCTCTGCGCGGAACGCTTCGGATAAACAGAAAAAACTATTAACGGATATATTCAACGAAATGGGATTGACAATGATTATACCGGAAAGTAAAATAGCAGCAGCTACGGCCCTCACTTCATGTGGTATTGCATACGTGCTTAAGTATGTACAAGCCGCCATGCAGGCAGGTATCGAAATGGGAATCGCTCCGAAAGATGCTATGAAAATGGTAGCACAATCTTTGGAAGGAGCTGCAGAGTTGTTGCTAAATAAAGAAACACATCCCAGTGTTGAGATAGATAAAGTAACCACTCCCGGTGGGATCACCATTAAAGGAATTAACGAACTGGAACATGCCGGATTCACCTCTGCGGTGATTAAGGCGATAAAGGCATCGAAATAGTGATAAGCGGGGGAGTGATAAGTGATTAATACCATGCGGATTATGGTTCAACTTGCTTATCACGTATCACTAACTAATCACTGACCACTAATAACTAATTATACATATGGACGACCAAATCAGACAAATTGCCGAACGATTGCGCGGATTGCGTGACGTATTGGAACTTACCTCAGAAGATATCGCCCGCGATTGTGATATCTCCGCAGAAGAATATCGCCTGGCAGAAACAGGACAATACGACATCTCAGTAGGTATGCTACAAAAAATCGCACATAAATATGGTATCTCTCTGGATGCACTTATGTTTGGAGAAGAACCTAAAATGAGTAGTTACTTCCTGACCCGTGCGGGAAAAGGAATAAGTATTGAACGCACCAAATCCTATAAATACCAATCTTTGGCTGCCGGGTTCATAAATCGCAGTGCCGACCCGTTTATTGTAACGGCTGAGCCCAAACCAGATGATGAACCGATACACTACAACAGTCATAGCGGACAGGAATTCAATTTAGTACTCAAAGGCCGTATGTTGGTCAATATAGAAGGTAAAGACCTGATACTGAACGAAGGTGACAGTCTCTATTTCAACGCTAAACTCCCACACGGCATGAAAGCACTTGACGGAAAACCAGTGCGTTTCCTCGCCGTTATCATGTAATATTATTATGGTAGAAAGATTTTTATCACAGACAACATTCTCTTCACAGGAAGATTTTATCCAAAACTTAAAAATCAACGTACCCGAAAACTTCAATTTCGGGTATGATGTAGTAGATACCTGGGCTGCCGAACAGCCGGATAAACCTGCACTGTTGTGGACGAACGATAAGGGTGAACATATCCAGTTCACATTTGCTGACATGAAACGTTATACAGACATGACAGCCTCTTACTTCCAATCACTCGGCATAGGCCGTGGAGATATGGTAATGCTTATCCTGAAACGCCGTTATGAATTCTGGTTCAGCATCATCGCCCTGCACAAACTGGGTGCTACGGTTATTCCTGCCACTCACCTGCTGACAAAGAAAGATATTGTATACCGCTGTAATGCCGCAGACATCAAAATGATTGTTGCTGCCGGCGAAGAAGAGATCACAAAGCATATCATCGAAGCAATGCCCGAGTGCCCTTCTGTACATAAACTGGTAAGCGTAGGTCCTGAGATTCCGGAAGGATTTGAAGACTTCCACAAAGGCATTGAATCTGCCACTCCATTTGTCAAACCGGAACATCCGAATACCAATGATGACATCTCACTGATGTACTTCACTTCGGGTACTACCGGTGAACCGAAAATGGTAGCACACGACTTTACCTACCCATTAGGACATATCGTTACAGGTAGTTTCTGGCACAATCTCACGGAAAACAGTCTCCACCTCACCATTGCGGATACAGGTTGGGGAAAAGCTGTATGGGGTAAACTGTACGGACAATGGATTGCCGGAGCAAACATCTTTGTCTATGATCATGAGAAATTTACTCCGGGTGATATCTTGGCAAAGATACAGGATTATCATGTCACTTCACTTTGTGCCCCTCCTACAATTTTCCGTTTCCTGATTCATGAGGATCTGACCAAGTATGATCTTTCCTCACTACAATACTGTACGATTGCAGGCGAAGCACTGAACCCGGCCGTATTCGATACTTTCAAAAAACTGACAGGAATCAAATTGATGGAAGGCTTCGGACAGACTGAAACCACCTTGACTGTAGCTACTTTCCCCTGGATGGAGCCAAAACCGGGAAGTATGGGTGTACCCAACCCACAATATGATGTTGATCTCATAGATAATGAAGGCCGTTCTGTGGAAGCCGGTGAACAAGGACAAATCATCATTCGTACTATGCAGGGAAAACCATTAGGACTGTTTAAAGAGTATTACCGGGACGCAGCCCGTACTCATGAAGCCTGGAATAACGGCATTTATTATACAGGGGATGTGGCCTGGAAAGACGAAGACGGTTATCTTTGGTTCGTAGGGCGTGCAGATGATGTAATCAAAAGCTCCGGTTACCGGATCGGCCCGTTTGAGGTGGAAAGTGCTTTAATGACACACCCTGCTGTCATTGAGTGTGCTATCACGGGAGTACCCGATGAAATTCGTGGCCAGGTGGTAAAAGCTACCGTCGTTCTGTCTAAAGAATACAAAACACAAGCAGGCGAAGCATTAATAAAAGAGCTTCAAAACCATGTTAAAAAGGTTACTGCACCTTATAAATATCCACGTGTCATTGAATTCGTTGATGAACTGCCCAAAACTATCAGCGGAAAGATACGCCGTGTGGAAATTCGTAAGAACGATGAAAAATAAGATACATTAAGAAATTATTGTTCTAAAACACAGATTAGCACCGATTCTCCGCAAATTTATTCCTCAGTCAGGTATAGGCTCCACGAAGATCAGTGCTAATTTGTATTTTATATTCCGGGGCATTGTTTCATTCATTTTCCAAAACTCTATTTATTCACAATAACAATTACTAAAAAGACGCATAAATTGCATCAATTTATATCGTACCTGCTAACGTTTGCAACAAATCTTATAAAGATTGAACTATAAGTTATAATCCATATTAGAAACATACCCTATATTTGCAGTATCAAATACAATAAAAACCAAAACTGATGATTACAAGTAGAAAGATTTCCCAAATAGATGTTTTTGCCGGTAGCCCGTGGGAAGTTGCCAGCGTAAAAAGACTTCTGAATGCAGCTTACATTGAAGTTTCAATGAAGGATAAAGGTACTAACTGTATTTTACTATCCGTACCTTGTGAGTATTATACAGCCGCTATGCGTGTTATAGAAAGCAGAAAGATTTCATAGGTTTTCAAAATATACCAGATTAAGATTAAGTTAGATTGGAGCCGGCCCGATGCGAAATCGGAACCGGCTTTTTTTATCTTTCTTCTGAGATACTCCCTGTGAATTAAGTATTAAGCTATCTCAATGTACCTACCCCAATCTTCATAATTTCCTTCCAACCGGACACCCTATAAAAACTATCATTTTCGATACAGGCATTATGAGGCTGAGGAAACAATATTCTTTTCCACTGAAAGTCGAAAGGTTTTACAGAAACTCTTTACCTGCAAGAAAACGGGAAAGCCCGGTCTTATCGGCCAGATGAGCCAATGACAAGCATCCCAAAACCACAAAACAAACCGCCACGCACATAAAGCAGATACCCGAAGTATCAAATAAGAATAAAGGAATAAATAACCTGGAAAGTATTGTAAAAATGGGAGAGAACAGTAATATGGGAAATGTATTACGCCCTAAAAAATAGCTTATTTTCCGCAATCCGGATGGTATATACTCATGCAAAAACAATAAAAAACTTATTGTGACATAAGTAATAACCACGCCTGCCAATGTAGACCGGTCTAAATTTTCCGGAAAGCAGGATAACAGAATGAAAGGAATGATGGCAATCGCTGAAGGTTGAAATACAAAAAGAAAATTCTGCCGACTCTGGCAAATGGCAACACCGGCAATGAAATAAACAGCATTGGCCAATGATAATATTTTAGTCCAACAGGCAATTCCCCAAAAACAGACACCTAATATGAGTAAAAAAGAAGTCCGGTTCAGCTGTTCGCACAACCTGTTTAGTGTATAATAAACCAGACTGCAGATCAGCAAAGTATGCAGATACCAATAAGGACCAATGGGAGCAACGAATATCTTATATAAAATGATATTCAAAGATACTTCCTCTACTTTCTCCCGCACAGGCAATACCGACGACATACACACATATCCTGTTTCCATAACGGCGTAAGGGATAAACATCCACAACATCGTATTACAAAATGAGCGAACTCCTTTATCAACATTCAACAGATAACCTGATATAATGAAGAAAGCAGGCATATGAAATGTATAAACCACCTGTTTCAGATAAGGATATTTATCACCGATATATACCAGATGAAAAATAATCATCAACAGAATAAAAATACATTTCAAATAGTCCAGTTGATTGATACGAATTTGTCTCCTACTGCTCCTCTCTCCTTTTGTATAGCATTGCCATTTCGTCGTTTGTCTTTGCATTCCTGTTTGGGATTAAATTCTACTTTTATGATAGGTTTACTCCCTAAAGACTGCACAATAACATCCTCTTTTTTCAATAAGTCCAGCGTATTCCCATTGGTAAGGTAAAATTAACAGGATGATCTTTCCGGATAGTGTTCAAATAACTACCATCATTAAAATAGTAATGCATACCCGGTTCTATAAAAATTCCTACAGAAGGAGACAATTGATATTGAATGCCCACCCCTCCGTCAACAGACCATTGTAATGGCACTTTTAACGTACGATTTGTGCTGTATTCCAACTGATCATCCACTATATAATCAGTTTTCAATGTGCCGGACACCGGAATCTCCAGAGTAACTCCTCCTGATATATAAAATGAGAAACGTTTGTATTTTCCCAGGAAGTAACTCCCCCGGAGTGGAATACCTATATAATTCAACGTTTGCCTTTCATTTACATAAGAATCATCACCCAAAGTAAAATCGGATACCAGCCGGGTATAATTAAGTCCGGTTTCAATGCCCCAATTATTATCAAGTGGTTTACGTAAAAGCAAACCAAAGGTAAAAGGAATATAATGGTGCTTCTTCTTCCTTATTTTCCGGCCACTATTCCGGTCAGCAATATTCATCAACGAACGAACCTTCACCTGATCATCCAGCATAGAACCATATTCCTGCAAATAACGATGATAATCATCCCAGTTATCGGTAGAAGAAGCTACCGGACTACTTGAAATGTCATTGTTCACTAAAGTATTCAACTGCTGAGGTAACACATCTTCTATTGTCCGACCATTGTTATACTTTAATGTAAATGTCCAACCAGTGGATTTTTTAGAAGAGGTAAATAGCTTTCGTCCCTGCCTTTCGGTATACGGATAGAAAGAAGAATGTGGAAAAACCACAGGAAGTACCGAATGAGTCGTATCTATTATTGTTTCTTCCGATAAAGGAGTTGCCGTACCCGGACATAGCGGAATAACCATTGCATCAGCAGGTTTGCATATAGGACGCCTTTTAGGAGAAACAGGTAAGATCTCTACATTCTCGCCTTCACTATCAGAATCCGAATTACAAATGGCAGTTGCAGTAGTCAGTAATTGTACTCCATTCGCTGCTTTCCACAGCAAAAAGTCTCCAAGAGGCAACAATAACAAAACCAATAGAATCAGCTGTGCCCGATATTCAATAATCATCTTTTTCAACTGTTCTTTAGCACGAAAAAACTGAGAAGACGATGAATGAGGTTCAATATGTAATAAATCGGCTATCTCCCTATGCGAAAGTCCATCAAGTGCCGACAGTTTGAATATGTTACGATATCCTTCAGGTAGTCTCTCAATCATAGAAAGCAATACATCCAATGGCAATAGTTCCAGATCCGGTTCGGTGTTCATCGGTTCATCCTCTTCAGAAAGCCCGGAAAGTGGTATTACGGATACAGCACGAGACTGATTGAGATATTGCAATGCAAGATTGGTCATTATACGGCTCATCCAGTTTTCTAACTTTTCCGGATGACGCAAAGAGCCCAATGAAGAGAATATAAGTATAAAACCATCATGCATCAGATCCTGTGCGATCTGCCTGTCCGAAACAAAACGAAAACATATCCCCAACATTTTATGAGAATATGTTTTATAAAGCAAGGTTTGTGCCTTCCGCTCCCCCTTTTTGCACCGTTCAACCAGTTCGACTACCTCCATTACAAATATTGTTACTATAATAAGATGGACAATACATCAAAAGACTGCATGAAAAAGTTACTTTTTTTTCTGAGAAGGTCATATTATTCATTATACCCACTTTATTAATTCTTAAAAAGCAGAAGTTATCACATAAAACGATCATATACAATACAGTAACAAGAAATATCTGTCACAGTAAAGTACAGTACCAACCCGGTACAAATTAACAATGTTAACGAGAAATCAGAACATCCGTTTTCTATGAAATAAGAGTACGTACTCTTCCGGTCTAAAAGTACGTACTCTTATACCCAAAGAATACGTACTTAACACACTCTTAAATACGTACTTTTATAAACTAAAATAGCATATATTCAACGTATACTCTTTATCCCATAATTGATATAAAAAAGTTATCTTCTGCCCTCTTCTCTCACAAATAGCACACAACCTGAAAGCATAATAAAATATAAATATGAACAATACCGGAACAGGATTGTCCATTATCATTATATTTGCAAGAGGAATTACTATACTCTGCAAAAAGAGTATCACTAAATATAGACAATCTTAACTATCACATAAACAATACATAATATAATGAAAAAGCTCCTGAAAAAGAATGCTTCTTACACTGTAAGTATAAGTATAGTCCAAAATCCTTTTAAGTTGATAAAGAATAAAATGCTCCATTTCACCTTACTAATAGGAGTATTTGCTTTTACATCTTGCACTAATGATGATCCGCAGCCCGAGCCACCAGCTTCTACTGGGGAATTATATACTTTAAAATACAAATCGCAAGAGATATTGGAGTTAAAACAAATGCAAGCAGGACAGGAAGTACAGAATCTCCCTGTTGAAGAATCAAATAAGTATTTTGGAAAACGCTTATCACTTACCAGCCCAACCGAATTGCAACTAAAAGATGATTCTCTCTTCATCATCAAAAGCTACGGAATCACCGAGAAATATAAAATGAAATCTCATAATAATGAAGTATTTCTTTATAATGACCTATCGGACGCATGGGAGTATTGCGGAACAAGAGATGACAAAAATAGTTTCACACTTAACATAGGCTTTTATATTCAGGAAAGAATAAACAGCCAACGGACTTTGCATGCTATGGGACAGGAGTATTCACTAAAATCTTTTTCTGACCTAATGGAATATGTAGGAAAAGACGGACTATCATCTGTTATCTGGTTGAAACAGCAAATTGTTTTTGAATAAATATAAATCTATAAAAGTAACAAAAGATGAAGACAAAAATAAAATATATCATATTACTTCTTTTAGTAATTCAAACCGGTTATGCACAAGAAGCGAACAAGTTTACTGTAAAGGCTCCCGACAAAACATTTATAGGCGCCATATTAGAGCCCGGTAGTATCAACAGTGATGCGCATCAATTTTTGGATGTTCTCCTCAATCCTATTACAATCAGTTATAGCCTTCCAATGAAAAGTCAGGAAATAACACCGGGGTATGACAATATGATGAAAGCGATCCGGGAAGGATTGCAACAAAACAATGTGTTGAAACCAAACTATCAATTCAGCAGTTCAATTGACGAAATAAAATCTTATGGAGAGTTAGCCATCTATTTCGGACAGAAAATCAATCCGTCCCTTTTCTTCGGCACTTCACGCCAGAAGCAGAAAAAAACAATTGTTGTATTAAGTATCAGTCAAAGTTTCTTTTCTGTAGACATGGACTTGCCTGAATCGTTAAGTGACGACCCTACTGTACTTGAACAAAAAGACAAACTTATTTATGTCAGCTCTATTCAGTTTGGTCGCAAAGCAGTCGCAATCATCGAATCGGATTTTGATTCTCAAACAGTAAAAGCAGCGATTAAAGATATTATCAGTAAGACAGAAAACGATGAAGCAAGTATACTTGACGAAAGTATGGCTGTCATTGCAAATGCCACTGTAAGATGTATGACTATAGGCAATGATAACATGGAAGAAACTGATCCGGATAATCCATTAAAAAATCTGATAAACTACCTGAACAAGAAAGCAACACCGGAAGATTTTGGTATGCCCATTACCTTCTCAGCCGCTTATCTAAAAGATAATTCGGTATTTGTCAATAAATTCACAAAATAATATTTCTGAATTAGTACGCAACAATCTTTTGATCGAAACGCAGATAAACGCGGATTCTCGCAAAGAATCAATGACAAAGTTATCTGATCTGTGAAAATTTGAGTTAATCTGCGTTTCAACTATTATAGAAAGGTTACAATAATACATTCAGAGAGATGGACCTCTTTTTTTAATAGGCTTCTATTCTTTACTCCAAATACGAGTATTCAGATTGAGATCATCAACAATTGAGATTAGTGCACTAATTGTCTCTATTTCAGCACTGAGAGATTGTATATTAGTAATAGGATTCCATATACTGGCCTCAAAATGATTCTTAGAATCCGGGATAGCAATCAGAATGGTGGAGTCCCGGAAACTAATGGTAACTCCTTGCCCGAATTTACGATCCAGCTCCAGCAAACGCTCCATCATGGAAGGTGTAATAAGATAGCGGGCTTCAACCTGATCGGTAGAGTAAACATCAAATGTATTCTCAAAATCGGGATTTTCCATCTTAACCCTTGACTCCCCAAACCTTAGTTTAAAAAGACGATCCCGAAGAATCGTTGTCTTTCCTTTAAAGTCTTTATGAAAATCGGCCATAACCAGAAACCCTCTGAAAATATTCACATAGTATTGCCGCGTCTGCCCTTTAGCTCCCACCTGCGTCCTTCTTTCTTCGGCACGTACCTCTGCACAAAGAAATTCGGTTTTATCCACATACCCATGAATCAAATCTTCGGTGTGATAGCGATCCGGAGCACAAGGGAATAGTCCACAGTTAGAAAACACCTCTTCATTAATCCCCTCATTGGGAGAATATGTGGCATTATCACAAAATGCACCAATCACCCGGGCAATCACTTCGTTTTTATAGTGCAAAGAAAAATCCTTCGATTTACTATTTACACAAGCATAATAGATGAGAGCAGAGACAACTCCAACAAATAATAAAAGGATTACCGGATAGCCGGATAGAATTAATAATATCCCCCCAGCAATAAAAAAGAGAATGCCTCCCCACAATCCCGCTTTATGACCTTGAGATTTAAGTTCCCGACGTTTATCTTCCAAAGCCTGCAAAACAGAAGGTAATTCCTGCGACAATGATTCAAAGCGTGACTGTCCCATAGTAAGCCCTTTATGAATTAAGTAATTCTTTTACATCAGGAGTAATACGTTCCGATCCCTGAATAGCCCATACCCCTTTACGGTTAAACCCAAAGACACCAGCCAATAAGTTAGATGGGAAGGTCTGCACTGCATTATTATAATCAGTGACACAGGCATTATATGTACGCCTTGCAGCAGCCAGTTGCTCTTCAGTTTCATTAATAGAACGTTGTAATTGCATAAAATTATCGGAAGCCTTTAGTTCCGGATAACTCTCGGCTATTGCCAATAAACCAGTATGTACATGAGTGAAGATATCGTCTAGGTTTGCTTTTTCACTACTTGAAAGAGCAACATAAGATTTGCTTCTCATTTCTGTCAATTTTATAAGTACTCCCTCCTCATATTTAGCATACTGCCGAACCGTCGCCACCAGATTAGGAATAAGATCATATCGCTTCTTCAGCATAACGTCAATCGTAGCGAAAGCATTTTCTGTTTGGTTCTTTTTCCTCACTAGGGAGTTATAAACAACTCCAACAAAAATAATCAGAAGTACAAAAATAATCACTATGACCATAAACTAATAACAACGGCATCCTTTTGCCGGAATTAAACTCAATTGTCGTGAAAGTAATTGAATACCTAATAGTAAAAAAAGCTTTGTCTAATAAATTCAGACAATTTCTTTTTAAATCTAAAAAACAAAACTTCCAAACTGAATATCAAAACGAAATCCTTTTCTATATACCAACAATTCTACATATTTATTTTACATAACCAAACACAAATAAATCGTATAGCACTGACAAAGTTAACACTTAAGCGCAAAAAACAAAAACAATAAATGCTTTTACCTCCTAATCTGGAGAAATTTTAGTCGCATTCACAACACTGTTCACTATAGGAGGACTAACTGTCTCAAAATAAAATTCGAAACATCTTTTATTTCTGGCGACCTTTTATTATATAAATTGTCTATAAATAAAGATGAATATACAAAAAAACAAATGAAATGAAAGGAGGAAATTTCGTTTGGCAGATAGAATTGGTCAAGTGATATTAGTAGATAAATACTAATATTTCGACTACATGTTAACCTTTTATTAATAGTTATGACAGATTTATCACCATTTTCCGACTAATTTTTCAACATTAACACGATGAATAAAGAATTCATAACTACATTGAAGAGAAAGAGTGAACATCAGTTTATCACAAAAGAGCTAATTTTGTTTTCATCAAAAAGCTGATATCGGAATAAAAAAATGAATAGCCGGTCAGGTAGTTGATAAACACTTAAATCCAATAGATATGAGAAATGTTTGTTTTACAATGGCTGTTTTTGCATTTACCTCTTGCCTGGCCCAGCAGAATTTCACTGTTGATATTTGGCCAAATGGTACACCTAATTCAAATGAAATTCTTGGAGAAATTCAGAAAGAAACAGAGTCAGGACGTTTATATCTTACTCAAGAAGCTAAGATGCATGTATTTCTTCCTTCAAATAATCCTACAGGAGGAATGGTTATTATTTGTCCCGGCGGATCATACCATTTCTTATCTATAGAGAATGAGGGGCGACGTGTGGCACGTTGGTTTAATGAACAAGGAATAGCAGCAACAGTACTCCAATATCGTGTTCCCAATAAGCATAAAGAGGTACCTGTATCTGACGTTCGTGAAACGTTCGCCATTATCAAACGCCGTGCTGTAGAGTGGAATGTTGATATCGATAAAATTGGTATTATGGGCTTTTCGGCAGGTGGGCATTTAGCTTCTTTTCACTCCAACACTTATACCTCTGAGAGTAAACCGGCTTTTACAATTCTTGCATATCCGGTTACTACTTTACTTAAAGGACCTTCACATGAGCAAACCCGACAAAACTTTCTGCGAAACACCGATGATCCCGAAGAAGTGGCTGCATCATCACCTGTACAATTGGTAGGGGCACATACTCCACCTACTTTTATCATGGTCAGCCGGGATGATAAATTATATATTTGTTCACAACTTTACCAGGAGGCCTTGTATGAGAATCATATTCCGTTCGAATGTCATGTCTACTCTATAGGTGGTCACGGTTGGGGAACTAAAGACAGCTTTCCATACAAAGAACAGTGGCAGACCTCGCTCCGCTTCTGGCTTGAGCAAATATTGAATACCCATCCCCAATAATATAAGTTATACCAGAGTTGACTATAATTAAAATTAAACAAATGATTATGGAACATTTAAAGACACACATCATCAGCTTCGTTCTTGCCATAACGATGTTTTCTATGGCTCATGCAGCTATCCAGTTACCTGATTTACCGGATAAAGAGGGTATGGCCGTAAAAGGGTATGTTCATGATAGTGAAAAACCGCTTTCCGGGGTATTGGTGACAAATGGCTATAGTTTCGCTACTACCGATGAGAACGGAGCATATTATTTACCATCCGACGCAGACGCAGAATTTGTGTATTTGGTCACTCCTGCAGGATACAATGCTGACTGCCGGGACGGACTGACCCGTTTTTATCAAACGATCGATAAAAACGGCGGAATTTACCGGGCAGACTTTCAATTGACTTCTACAGGAGACGATACATATCATAAATTTCTGGTTTTAGGCGATCCCCAAATGCGCGATGATCATGATTATGGATTGTTTGAAGAACAGGCACTTCCTGATATAAAAGAGACAATAGCAAAACTTCAAAAGGAAGGCGATAATCCACATTTGTTGGTATTAGGTGATGTCTGTTTCAATACCTGGGGTACGTATCCTCGATATGAAAAATTCTGGAAGGATATCAACACTCCTTTATTCCATTGTCCCGGAAATCATGACAAACAGATTGTGCCCGATAAAAAACAGTCTACCAAAGACTATCAAGCTATATTCGGTCCGCTTTACTATGCTTTTAATAAAGGAAAAATCCATTACCTGATGCTGGACAATATAATGATTGCCGGCAGAGATGAAATTACGAACGGAATTTACGAAGAAGCTTTGGAATGGGTAAAAAAAGATTTGGAATACGTCTCCCACGGTACTACTGTGGTTGTCGGCCTACATCAGCCTGTTACATGGACGGTAGGTAGTAGAGCGGCATATAAACCGTTACTCGATTTACTAAGTAACTATAAAACACTTATACTTTCTGCCCACAAACATTATGGCAAAAACCTGGGTAACTATAACAGCCACATTGAAGAACGTATTCAGACAGCATTGTGTGGAGCTTACTGGTATGGAGATGTAGCTAAAGACGGGATTCCATTAGGATATTATATTTATGAAGCTGTCGGTGATTCACTTTGTTGGCAGTACAAACCTCTTGGCGAAACAACGGATAAAGCATTTAAAATACATCCTCCGGTAGTAGAGGGGAATAACCTGAGATTTGATATCAATGTATTTGATTATGATAATCATTGGAATGTTACTTGGAAACTGGACGGAGTAGATCAAGGTAAATTACCTAACATTGAAGACTATGACCCACATGCTTATAAATTGTATATAAACCACACCAAAACATGGTGTCGGCCAGTAAAAAGCACACATATATTTCGATGTACCGTACCAAAGACTGCCTTATATATAGAATGTAACGCAACCGACCGTTTCGGGCATACTTATTCACAAATTTACCGATTGCGGTTAGCTGATTTGCCTGATAAAGAAGGTATGGGTATAAAAGGATACGTTCTTAATGGTGAAGAAGCTGTACCTGGAGTGTTAGTAACCAATGGATATAGTTTCGCCACTACTGATGAAAATGGTGTTTACTATCTACCTTCCAACCCTGATGCCGAATTTGTCTATTTAGTGACTCCTGCGGGTTATAATGCAGGATGTAAAGACGGAATTACAAAGTTTTACCAACGAATAGATAAAAATACCGATGTATTCCAGGCTAATTTCGAACTGACCGCTACCGGTGATGATACGCATCATAAATTTCTGGTACTGGGTGACCCTCAAATGCGGGATAACCATGATTATGGGCTATTTGAACGGAAAGCACTTCCCGATATAAAAGATATGGTCGGCTCCATAAAAGAAGAAGGACTCAATAACCACATAATTGTTTTAGGAGACATTTGTTTCAACACATGGAACAGCTACCCCCGTTATTCAAAGTATTGGAAAGATATCAACACTCCTTTGTACCACTGTCCGGGAAATCATGACAAACATATCGTAACTGATAAAACAGCATCCACATTGGAGTACTGTACAGCATTCGGCCCTCTCTACTATTCTTTCAACAAAGGAAGAATTCATTATTTGATGCTTGACAATATAAAAATAACAGCTACGGATAAATATACAACAGCACTTTATCCTGAAGCCTTGGAATGGGTGAAAAAAGATTTATCGTACGTACCTCATGGTACAACTGTAGTCGTGGCCACACACCAACCTCTCACATGGACTTCGGAAAGTCGTACAGCCAATAAAACATTACTTGATTTATTGAGTAATTACAAAACACTTATCCTCTCCGCTCATAAACATTACGGACGCAATCTGGGTAAATACAATGAAAATATAGAAGAACGTATCCAGACGGCATTGTGTGGAGCCTATTGGTATGGTAATGTAGCCAAAGACGGTATTCCATTGGGATATTATGTTTACGAAGCAGTTGGAGATTCACTTTGCTGGCAATTCAAGGCTCTCGGACAATCAACTGATTATCAGTTTAAAGTATATGATCCAGTGCCGTTTGGAAATAATCTGAAATTCGATATTAACATATTCGATTATGATAGTAACTGGAATGTAACATGGAAACTCGATGGGGTAGACAAAGGCAAAATGTTTAGTTACGAAGCATATGACCCATACGCTTACGAGCTTTATAATAACCATGAAAAAACATGGTGCCGACCGGTAAAAACGACTCATATGTTTTATTGCACAATACCTGTTACCACCCGGTCGATGGAATGTAACATAACCGATCGCTTCGGGCGTACTTTTTCAAAAACGTATATAATGACACCTTCCGGAATAAAAGATATGCATAAAGACAATGTGAATGTCTATCCCAATCCGGTATCCGATTATGTAATAATAGAAGCAAATACCGATATCAAACGGATTGATTTATTCAATATCAATGGGAAGTTGGTAAGCCAAATAGAAAATACCGGATTCGTCAATATGTCTTCACTGCCCTCCGGACATTACATCGCCCTTATATCACTCGATGATAACAGATTAGTATATAAACGAATCATAAAAAGATAATAAGACTTAATACAGAAAGTGAAAATGACCTATTAACATTTTAATATTAAAACCATCATTCATATACATGAATAGATTGCACCAATGATAACGTTGAAACCGTGAAACGACTCTGAACAGGAAAATACAGAAATGGAGCTCCGTATCTCAATACAATAGTTTTCCCGATTTATGAGAAGTGGCACAATTATTAATTATTAAATAATTTATATTATGAAACACTTGATTACTTTTAGCTTGTTGGCAGCTCTGTCAGTCGGAGCATTTGCAGATGAGGTCACTTTACCTCAGGGTATGATTCCGATACTGCCATCAGGTACACAAATCACTTCCTCTTATTTGGATCAGAATGTAATGAGTATTACAAAAGACGAGAAACCGTTTGTAGTGGCCGAAAATAACCTGATGTTCTTTACGGCAACCAATGCTGAATCTGGTGATGAATTATGGGTAAGCGACGGTACTGTGCCCGGAACTCGTATAGTTAAAGATATCGTCCCCGGTAGTGAAGGGTCCGATCCGAAATGGCTGACTGTCGTTGGAAACTTAGTTTATTTTAGTGCAACGACTCCTGATAAGGGAGCTGAATTATGGGTGACAGACGGTACTTCCGAAGGTACTCGCATGATAAAAGACATCTATGAGGGAGAAACGGGTTCTGCACCGCAAGGATTGACTAATTTTTATGGTAAACTACTCTTTTTTGCTATGGACGAGGAAAGTGAAGCTTTGCCCATTCGTAATGCTGAGGTTCCTGAAAAGTGGTTGTGGATAAGTGACGGAACCGAAGAAGGAACAAAACGGATTGCCGATACACCTACCCGTCTGGATAATGTGGATGGCACTTGCGGTTATATAGTAACGGCAAATAAAAAAGGGTTGTTTATAGGATACGATCCGGAAAATAATGAAACTCTATGGGCCACAGACGGTACTTCTCAAGGTACAGCTCCTTTATTGAATATTAATCCTAAGCCAGATGATGGAAATCCATTTCTGACAGGAGCTGCAAAAATTGATCACATGGTCTCAATTGATGACCGTATTGTTGCTTTCCGGGCAATTGTGACTGCCGAACTGTACGGAGAGGATAAAGGGGTCGAAATGTGGATATCAGACGGTACTGCTGCCGGTACAAAATGGATTGGTATTGATATAAACAAAGTGGAAAAAAGCGGTAATCCGGGAACTTCTGACTTTCGCCAGACTTATGCATTCGGAAATCGTCTTTATTTCCGGGCAACAGATGGTATATACGGTTGTGAGGCCTGGTGTTATGACATTGACCAACCGATTGTCGAGGGGGTAAATCCACGATTGGTAAAAGATGTTGCTCATGATAAAGGTAAAGTATCTTATAATGCTCACCCTTCTTGTTTCTACCAATATCAGGGATATATTTATACAGCAACTAATTACACTTATGAAAAAGATGATCCGGAGAATCCGAGGCAAAAGATTAGTTGGGGCTCCGGATACCACTCTTTGGCACGTTTTAATGAAAATGATTTTGACGAATATGAAGGTTGCTACTATTGGTGTGGATTTGAAATCGGTCCTAACAAGGTTTCGGAGTGGTGTCATCAGTTTACTACAGTGAAAGATATTATGTTCTGGTCTTGTCAGGATATGGATAACAACATTGAACTTTGGAAACTTGAAGGTACAAATGGAATACCCACCAAAGTGATCGATTTTCCAGATAACGGACAAGTTTTTAAAACCCGCAATGTAAACGGAGTACTCTTTTTCATGAGTAACGGGCAAAAACAACTTTACCGCTATAATGTGGATGGCTCTACCGACTATGACCCGGTTATTACGGGAATCGAAGAAAAGACAACCACACGTTTCAGTGTGTATCCCAATCCGGTAGTGGACTTTATTACTATCGAAAGTGATAAGAAAATTACCAATGTATCGGTAACTAACCTCATGGGTAACCTGTTGATTTTACAAGATAATACAAAAACTATAGATGCCAGAAATCTGAATACCGGCATTTATATACTGACTGTTACATTTGCCGACGGCAGTAACTCTGTTCAGAAAATAATAAAAAAATAATATTTTCTAAAATCTGATAGTTTCGCGGGCCATCTAAAAATATCCCGCGGAACTACCAGAAAAGAAAATATTATCGGCAAATTGCTACATTCTGCTTTGAACAATAATAAAAAAGATCAAAATATGCATGGATTATTCAATCGATTCCTCATTATAATCATATCGGTTTTGACCGGAACCTCTCAGCTTTGTGCACAAAGTATTACCGGTATTGTATATGATGCCCATTCAAATGAACCACTTATTGGTGCAACGGTGATGATAAAAGGAGAACAAGGAGGTACTATTACTGACATTCAGGGGAAGTTCTCTATAGCAACAGAAGCCCAGTCCGGTGTGATCGAAGTTAGTTATATCGGTTACATTCCCCAAAAACAGCCCTTCAAAAAAGGCGAATCTATAATTATAAACTTAGTAGAAGATAACCGGCAACTTGATGAAGTGGTCGTCATTGGTTATGGTGTACAAAGAAAAAGTGATCTGACAGGTTCGGTTGCCTCTATCAATTCCAAAGAACTGGCATCGACTCCAACAACCAGTGTCGTACAAGCTTTACAAGGTAAGGCAGCCGGTGTAGAGGTAGTACAGAATTCAGGAGCTCCCGGATCATCGACATCCATTCGAATTCGTGGAATGGGAACAATCAATGACAGTGATCCACTTTATGTTGTTGACGGGATGCCAATGGACGATATTAACTATCTGGCTTCTGAAGACATAGTAAATATCGAAATTCTGAAAGATGCGGCATCAGCAGCGATTTATGGTTCGAGAGCAGCCAATGGAGTGGTACTTATCACGACTAAATCGGGGATAGACAGCAAGAAAAAATTAAACATATCAGTTAATGCTTCAGTAGGTATACAAGACATATATAATAAACCTGATATTCTGTCCAAATCAGATTATGCCAAATTTAGTGATTATGTGCAAAATGCACCGAATTATACAGTTATCAGCACGGATGGTTCTATGAATTTTACCGATAATGCTCTTACTGAGATATCAGAGGGTAACGATTGGTGGGATTTGGCTACCAGAACCGGTATTCAATCGAAACTCGGAGTAGCCTTGTCGGGTGGAGACAAACAACTTAATTATTATGTAAGTGCCAATCTCCTGGATTCAAAAGGTATTATAGACAAATCAGGATACCAGCGGATGTCATTTACCGCCAAAATCAATACGAAACTAGCAAAAAATCTTCAAATGGGAGCTAATATCACTTATTCCCATGAGGATCGGAATATTGTGAGTGAAGGAACCCGGGGTGTTGTTAAATCGGCTATTACTTATAATCCGTTACAACCGGTTTTGGACATGAACGATACTTATACATGGCTTAGTCCTGTCGAAAATTTACGGCGGCTCAGTTATGGACAAGGCATTAATAATTTTATAGGGCAATTGAAGCTCGATTGGGATATTGTCAAAGCCTTGAAATTTTCCACGCGAGCCAGTTATGCAACTTACAATTCGGATGTAGACCGTATGCAACGCCATAATGCGAGTGAAAAAATTATCAATGACAATTATTATACAATTATCAAAAATCCGGTTACTACTCAGAATTTCAGTTGGGATAATATTCTTACCTGGATTCCCCGTTTGAATGAAAAACATAATCTCAACATTATGGTTGGCCAGACAATGGAAGTCTATGACAAAAATGTGCTTAATTCTACAGGTAAAGGATACGGTGGCTATGATAAAGAATTTAATTCATTGGGATTCGCAGCATTTGATCAATCGTCCAATAGCTATAACAACGGATATACATCTCTTGGGTTACTTGGACGTGTCAGCTACAGTTTTCTGAATCGTTATCTGTTGCAAACTAACTTCAGAGCTGATGCATCATCCCGTTTTTCCAAAAAAAATCGCTGGGGATACTTCCCGAGTGTTTCGGTAGGATGGAAATTGAATGAAGAACCATGGCTTCGCGAACAGTCGTGGTTATCATTACTCAAAATCCGTGCCGGTTGGGGGCAATTAGGAAACAATCGCATCAAGAATCTGGCACGGTTAACTTTGATTTCATATGATAACGAGGATTATATTTATGGAGTCGGAACTCCGACAGTAAAACCCGGATATGCCATTACCACTTATGGTAATCCTGATATTAAATGGGAGCGTACGGAGTCGACTACGGTCGGACTTGATCTCAATATGTTCAATAACCGCTTTACCGCTTCAATCGAGTATTTCGTAAAAGATACGAAGGATATGTTATTGGAAGTACCTTTGGTATATAGTGCAGGTTGGGCCGATACCCCCTATCAAAATGCCGGTAGTATCCGTAATAAAGGATTTGAGGTACAAGTTGGCTGGCGTGATCAGATAGGCAATTTCGGATATGGTATCAGTGGTAATCTTACCAAAGTAAACAATAAAGTTACTTCGTTGGGACAATACGGTGAACCTGTACTGGGAGGTAATTTGTCTACTCCTAATAAATTAGGATATGTAACCCGTACGGTACTCAATGCACCTATCGGCACGTATTATGGCTATCGAAACGCAGGCATCATGCAAGAATCGAACTTTGATGCCAACGGAAAACCACTTATTCCTGTCATAGCATCATCGTATGCCTATAATCCCGGTGATAGAAAATATGTGGATATTAATGGAGATGGTGTTATCGATGATAATGATAAGACGATTATAGGTAATCCGCATCCCGACTTTTTCTATGCTTTCAATATCAATTTGAACTATAAGAATTTTGATTTACAGATGTTTTTCCAAGGGGTACAAGGAAATGAAGTTTTCAATGTCTCAAAGTATTTTCTCTATTCGAATGTAACTTACAATGGTTCATGGACATCAAATTTCGATTATTCCAACGTTGCATCGGACTATATCAGCCGGGTATACCGACCTGAGAAATCATCAGATTATCGCAGTTTCTACGGACCGAATGTAAATGGAGATGTACCAGCTCCCACAAGTGTGAGCTCTCGCGGTGCGGACAACTTTGCTGCATCCGATTGGTACATTGAAGACGGTTCATATTTACGACTCAAACAGCTACAGCTTAATTATACATTCCCCAAAAGTATCTTTAAGAAAGCGAACATTCAATCGCTCAAGGTATATGCATCAGTATCCAATTTATTTACATTGACCCACTACAGCGGTCTTGATCCCGAAGTGGGTAAAAGTATAGGTGATGAAGCGAACACTTCTATTGGAATTGATCAGGGTACATATCCTCAAGCCCGTACATTTATGTTTGGAGTAATATTTGATTTTTAAATAATTGACCATGAAGAAAAGAGATTTCATATTCATATTAATGTCGTTGCTGGTTTTATCGTCGTGCGATGACTACTTCGAGCCCGATTATACGGGTGGCATTACCGAAGAAAGGCTTTATGATAACATGAATGCCCTCAGGATGGGATTGAGTACTGTTTATAACGTAGTGCAAAGCCGGGATTACGAATTGAGCGAATTGTTATTCGGAGAATGTGTAAGTGATGATGCCTGGACACATCAGGATGTAGCGTCCGGTCAGATACCCGATGTTCTTAATTTCACTTTCGATACTCAGAATTCATACATTCTGAGTCGGTATCAGACAAACTACCTCGGAATTAATAAAGCGAATCAGGTAATTCGTTCGGCCAAAAATGTACTGTTTAAAGATAACGGTGGAACAAAGAAGGAAATTCGTGAAGTGTGTGGTCAGGCTAAAGTACTTCGTGCTTTGTTCTACTTCAATCTTGTCAAAACCTTCGGAGGGGTATCGATTCAGCCAGAACAGCAGGAACTGACGAAACTTATCGTACCCCGGTCTACCGTTGAAGAGACTTATGCTTATATCGAAAAGGATCTTCGTGAATCTTTACTGCTTTTGCACAAGGGACGTTATCAAGCTACAGAAACCGGCCAAATTGGAATTGGCGGTGGTTTGGGTTTATTGATGAAAGTTCTTCTTTACCAAGCTTCTCCCGGAACTGATATTCCGCAGAAAATAAAAGACCAAAAATGGAAAGAAGCCCTTGAAATAGGACGTTATTTTATTGAAGGTAAAGATATCTCCATTAACAGTCTGCTTAAATTTGATGAAAGATATACGGATGAGTCGTGGGAAGAACTAACTGAACGTCTTTTCATAGATCCAATATACACCAAAGAAAGTATAATGGCCGGATCGGATGTTGTAAACCTTCACAGACTCGATGCTTTCGATAATATATTTCGTTTGGCCGGGGAATTCTCAATCGAATCACTGATAGAGATTAACCATTTTGATTTTGCCGGACTTGCTTCTTCGATAAATGAGAGTTATGATCTTATGAACTGCTACATACATCAGAATGAGTCGGGAGCCACTGTGTCGCCAGTCGCCACAAAAGATCTTTATAACACTATGGCAAACGATCCCCGATTGATGTATACAATTACGGGACGAATCTATAATGAATATTTTACTCAAGAAGGTACTATATCTCTTAAAAGTCATGATGCGGCAGAAGGCTACCTGTTTATCAAATATTTCCTCTTTCCCAGTGAAGGTTCCGAAGCAGGCCGTAACTATAGGTTGATGCGTTACGCAGAAGCTCTCCTTATCTACGCTGAAATATTACTTGAAAATAACGAACCTAAAAAAGCGATTGATTATGTCAATCTCGTTCGCGCCCGTGCCCGTAAATTGATTGATCCGTCAAATCCGAATGCCAAATATAATCCGGTAAAATCGACTAATTTTAAGGATGTGTCGTATGCACCGTATGATATAGCCCGGGCTGCTATTTTAAAAGAAAAACGAATCGAGATGGCCGGCGAGAGTGATCGTTGGTTTGAAGTCTGCCGTTTGGGACAAGCCTACGAACGCCAACAATATCTCTATCGTAATCTGCCTAATGAATCGAGTGGTAAAGTTCGTCAAAGAGGTAAGTTTTTCAAAAAGGGAATCAATGAATTATATCCGATTCCTTATAAAGAAGTGTTTATCTCAAATGGAGTTATTAAGCAAAACTTTGGATACTAATACATAATGACTATGATGAATAAAATTAAGTATATAATAATGCTTTACACGGTTATCTGCTTGGGAGCATGTAACGGCGATGCTTATCTTGAAGAATTGTATATTGCTCCCGAGGCCTCTTTTTCGATGGAAAAGTCGGAATATCAAGTATTGGAAGTGGTTCGCTTTGCCAATACGGGTAGAGGAACCTCTTTCGTTGTGTGGCCTGGCAATACAGGACATTGTTATGGAGTACAGGGAGACACCGGATTTGCAACGGGTAGTGATGGTATATTTTCCTATTCATATGATGAACCGGGTGAGTATGAGGTTGTATGGATAGCATCCTCAATCAATGAAAACAAGGATATCGTACTTGAAAAAACATCCCGCAAAATTAAAATAGTAGATAATAACAGCGGGCTTGACAAGTTCATTATCGGCAATATTTGTAAGATGCCCGAATATGCCGGGAACGTTTACTATAATTCGACCGGTGAATTTGTCTCATCGGATACGATTATGTGTCCGGTTTTATGGGCTGCATGGAAAGATGCAAAGGTCAATACGATAAAAGCCAAACAGCTGATCACATTCGAATTAACCTCTTCGACCTCAAAGATGTCATGGTATGACAAAACGGAAGGTATCAATCGGGAAATCAAATCGGGAATATCGACATCACGTATCATCAACTTTATAGAGAATGATAAATTAGCTATCCAGAAATTCACAGTAGAGACTTCGTCGGGGTATAGTAAAAGTTATTATGTGGCACCGGTAATGATTCCAGCATTCACCTCATTCTCTGTGGGAGGAGTTGAAGCTACGATATCCCGTGACGTATCATTCTATAATCGTTATGACGTGATTGTTACACCTTCTGAAGCTGCGGATATGACTCAAGCCATACCTGAATTTGTGATAATGAATGATGATAAAAATCTATTGGACGGTACAAATTGTAAAGTGACCGTCAATGGAGTGTTACAAACGAGTGGGGTGTCAACAGTAGATCTATCGAAAGGCAGTGTTATTTATGACATTGAATATCGGATGTTGGGAACGGATAACGAATTACTTATCCAACGCTCTCAAATGTATGTCCGGATAGCGAAATAGACTTTTAATTATTATTCATTATATGTACCGGATACTTCAGATAAAACATCCGGTACATATTCAAAAATCATCCTGATATTATGATGAGAATATGCTTATTATCTTTTTTTATCTTTTCATTCTTGCTACTGAATGCAAAAGAGCCGTGGGAAACGCCTGCTGTAAATCAAATTAATAGAGAAGCACCACGAGCTTCATATTTTGCATTCGAATCGGTCGAATTAGCAATGCAAAACGACAAATATGCTTCCGACCGTTTTTTTTCTTTGGATGGAAAATGGAAATTTAAATTCGTAAAAGATTTAAACCTCAGGCCTATTGACTTTTACCGTACGGATTATGATGATACGGAATGGGTGGAGTTTCCGGTACCAGGCATTTGGGAAATCAATGGGTATGGCATTCCTATGTATCGAAGAAAGAAATATGCCTGGTACCTGCAATTTGAATCCAACCCTCCGGCAGTGCCTGTTATAGATAATTATGTGGGGTCGTACCGGCGCAATTTTGTATTGCCTGCCGGATGGAATAAAGAACAGGTCTATCTGCATGTAGGTTCTGCATGTTCCAATTTACAGGTATGGATTAATGGCAAATTTGTCGGATACAGTGAAGATAATAAGATGGCTGCCGAATTTGACATCACGAAGTATCTAACCCCGGGTGAAAATAAGATAGCGATGCAGATTATGCGTTGGTGTGACGGTACTTATCTCGAAGATCAGGATTATTGGAGACTATCAGGAATAAGCCGCGAAACATATCTCTATATGCGCCCTTCGGCGCATATAGAGGACATCTTCGTCCAACCCCGATTGGACGAAGAACTCAAAGACGGTATACTCGATATAGATGTATCATCAGAAAATACTGATGGACATACTATAACTTTCACGCTTTTTGATTCAGAAGGAAATACAGTAACAACGAACGAGAATAAAGTCAGAGGAGGAAAGTTGAGCGAATCTATGAAAATAGTTTCTCCTTTACATTGGACAGCCGAAACGCCTCATCTCTATCATTTATTGATTACACTAAAAGATAAAAACGGGAAATTGACGGAAGCTATCCGACAGAATGTGGGGTTTCGTAATGTGATGATCCAAGGAACACAATTACTCGTCAACGGAAAACCAATCTTGATTAAGGGAGTGAACCGGCATGAGATAGATCCTCGTACCGGCTATGTAGTAACATTAGACCGCATGATTGAAGATATACGTATTATGAAAGAAAATAATATAAATGCCGTGCGTACCTGTCACTATCCTAACGACCCGCGATGGTATGAATTGTGTGATAAGTATGGTTTGTATGTTGTTTCAGAGGCCAATGTCGAATCACATGGAATGGGATATGAAGAAAAAACATTGGCGAAACGTAAAGATTATGAACTTAGTCATCTTGAACGAAATATCTCGAATGTAGAAAATTTTAAGAACCATCCTTCTGTTATCATTTGGTCAATGGGAAACGAGAGTGGAGACGGTCCAACATTCGAAAAGGTGTACAAATGGATTAAATCCAGGGATAACCGTCGCCCCGTTCAATACGAGCAAGCTAAGAATTTACCACATACCGATATTTTTTGTCCGATGTATTACAATTATCAAAATACAGAGGAATATGCCCGGAAGGCTATTAAACCTTTGATACAATGTGAATATGCACATGCTATGGGTAACTCGTTGGGAGGATTTAAAGATTATTGGGATTTGTACCGGAAATATGATGCTCTTCAAGGTGGATTTATCTGGGACTTTGTAGATCAAGGTTTCCGGGAAACAGATAAGGAAGGGCGGATTTACTATTCTTTTGCCGGAGATTACGAACCTGATTTGTCCAGCGAGTCGAATTTTAATTGTAACGGACTTATTTCTCCAGATCGTTATCCTAATCCTCATATGGAAGAAGTGCGATATATACAACAAAATATATGGACCGATTGGGTGGACTCTGAAAAGGGAATAATTGAAGTGTTTAATGAGAATTTCTTTATAAATTTATCCGATTATTACCTGATGTGGAATATTCAGGCTGATGGAGAAATTATAAAAGAAGGGATTGTATGGGAGTTGAATGCAGAACCGCAAACTAAAGTACAAGTGCCGCTTGAAGGTTTTGAAATTGACATGAGTTCATATCACGAAATTTTTGTCAATGTAGAATACCGGTTGAAACAACGACAGCCGTTACTTGAAGCTGGGTATAAAATAGCTTATCAGCAACTCGAACTTAAACCGTATGATTTGTTTTCTTGCGAGTTATCGGTATCTGAAAAACCGATTTCAATAAGTCAGACTCTCGGATACCTGAAAGTGATAGCGAATGATATTGAATACGAGTTCAGCAAACTAACCGGTTTTATAGAACACATTAAAGTATGTGGAAATGATATGTTGGAAAATGGATTTGTACTAAAGCCTAATTTCTGGCGCGCTCCGACCGATAACGATTACGGAGTAGATTTGCAGCTGGCCTTTGCGGCCTGGAAGAACCCGGTTTACAAGCTTGAAAAATTAGAAATCAATGACAAGGGGAATAATAAAGTCGTTTCAACATCCTATAATTTGTCTGAAGCCGGTGCTCACCTGACTATTACTTATGAGGTGTCAGGCAATGGACAAATATGCATTAATCAGAATCTGAAAGCTACTACTCCCGGGCAATGGGCCGAAGGACTTTTCCGGTACGGAATGCAACTGGTTATGCCACGGCAATATGACAGACTCTGTTTTTACGGAAAAGGTCCGGGTGAAAGTTATTTTGATCGTAACGCAGCACAAACCATAGGCGTTTATCGTCAGAGTGTGGATTCGCAGTACTATCCTTATGTACGTCCACAGGAAACTGGAAACAAAACCGAACTCCGCTGGTGGAAGGTTATCAATAAAGGTGGTGCCGGGCTCTGTTTCCATTCGGATAAAGCTTTCTCTGCTTCGGCATTAAATAGATTGATGTCCGATCTTGATGATGGTCCCGACAAGTATATACACCAGAGTCATGGCGGATGTGTGAACATACGCCCTCATACTTCAGTACAGATTGATGCCCTACAACAAGGGCTTGGCGGTATCGATTCCTGGAAATCACGTCCTAAAGATGAATATATGATGAAGCACGGTGATTATAATTTTACTTTTGTCATTACACCTATACTAAGTGATAATTATAAAGGTTCTTATAAAAGGATTAATTTATGAAAAAGATAGTTGTAGCTTCCGACTCTTTTAAAGGGTCTCTGACATCCCTACAGGTAGCTGATGCCATAGAGGCGGGTATACATCTTGAACTTCCAGATGTACAAGTTGTTAAAGTGCCTGTTGCTGACGGAGGAGAAGGTACTATGCAAACCTTGGTAGATGCTTTATGCGGAGAATATGTGACCTGTCAGGTGTATGATCCGCTTATGCGTACCATCACTTCAAGTTATGGGATAATCCATCAAAATGGGGAAAATACGGCAATTATCGATATGGCATCGGCCAGCGGCATAACATTAATATCGGAAAAAGAACGTGATCCGTTTATTACAACAACTTATGGTACCGGACAATTAATAGCTGATGCATATTCTCGCGGATGTCGTCATTTTATTGTAGGTGTTGGCGGTAGTGCAACTAACGATGCAGGGAAAGGAATGCTCGAAGCTTTAGGTTGCCGTTTTTTAGATGTCAATGGAAAGACACTTGCTCCTGGTGGGAAATCATTAAACGAACTCTCCTTTATAGATATATCGGAAATGGACAAATCATTATTGGATTCTGAATTCACTATTATCTGTGATGTTTGCAATCCACTGTTTGGAGAGCAGGGAGCAGCTTATGTGTTTGCCCCACAGAAAGGAGCTTCACCTGCCGAAATTGAAATACTCGACAACGGTTTGAAAAGATTTGCAGCCTGTGTAAAGACACAGTTTGAAACTGACATTGCCCATCTTCCCGGAGCTGGTGCTGCCGGAGGATTGGGTGCTGCATTCATTGCTTTTTTTAATGCAGTTTTAAAACCAGGTATTAACACGGTTCTTGACGTACTCTGTTTCGAAAATTATCTATCCGGTGCCGATCTGGTTATCACGGGAGAAGGGAAAGTAGACGAACAGACTCTTATGGGAAAAGTTCCCCAGGGGATACTGACTTTGGCACAGAAATACGACATTCCGGTTGTTATTTTAGGCGGAGCTGTAGAGAGTCGCCAGGTATTGACAGCAGCCGGTTTCCTGGGTGTATTTTGTATACAATCCTCAGCTATCTCTTTGTCTGAAGCATTAAAAGCCAGTATCACTGTGGAGAATCTGAAACAGACTGCTTCCCAAATTGTAAGACTTTTGTCATTCCATAAATTCTGATTAGTCATGATGTCAACCATAGGGGCAATAATAGGCCTGTTACTTTCAATTTTTTTGATTATCAAACGGATTCCTATAGCTTACAGCCTTATGATAGGAGCTATTACAGGCGGTTTATCGGGAGGACTGTCATTAGTCGATAGTGTTTCTGTCATGGTAGATGGGGTGAAAGACATTACTCCGGCCATTCTTCGTATTCTTGCAGCAGGAGTATTGTCGGGCGTATTGATAAAAACCGGTGCTGCCGAATCCATTTCCAATACTATTGTTCGGAAACTGGGGGAAAAATATGTATATATGGCTCTTGCACTGTCAACTCTGTTACTATGCGCTATTGGTGTGTTTATTGATGTAGCTATTATAACCGTAGCACCGGTAGCTTTACAAATACATAAGAAGTGCGCTATACCGATAGGGCGATTACTTGTTGTTATGGTAGGTGGTGGAAAATGCGGTAATATCATTTCTCCCAATCCTAATACCATTATAGCTGTCGAAAATTTTAATGCGGAATTATATAGCACTATGTATGCTAATCTTATTCCGGCACTGATAGGCTTAACTTTCACTGTTTTTGTAGTAGCTAAAATCTTTCCCGGAGAAAAAGAAAAAAATATCGGTACAGGTCAATCCATGGTTATTGACTCTTCTGAAGCGGATAAGAATTTACCTTCTTTTTCTACAAGTATCATCGGTCCTATTGTTACAATTATTCTATTGGCATTACGCCCCCTTTGTGGAGTAACCGTTGATCCTCTTATCGCATTACCTGTCGGAGGATTAGTTGGAATAGTATGTATGCAGCGGATGTATGTATTTCGAGAGAGCGTGGAATACGGATTGTCTAAAATGACATCGGTAGCCATATTATTGGTTGGAACCGGAACTATTGCCGGAATTATTAAGGCATCGTCCATGAAAGATGTCATTATCAATCTACTATCGAACAGTCCGCTAAGTGAAGTCTTTATTGCTCCTATATCTGGTATACTCATGTCAGCAGCTACGGCCTCAAGTACTGCCGGGGCAACCATCGCATCGTCTTCCTTCGCTCCGACCATTCTTGCTACAGGGGTCACAGCTTTATGGGGAGCAGCAATGGTCAATTCGGGAGCAACCGTACTTGACCATCTTCCACATGGCTCATTCTTTCACGCTACCGGTGGTTCTATGGATGTAACATTTAAAAACCGGTTAAAGTTGATTCCTTATGAAACACTAATCGGATTGGTATTGGCATTATCCACTGTGGGGGTTTATGAATTATCAAAACTATTATTTTAATATTTAATACTATGTATCGTAATTTGTTTTTTATTATTGTATATCTCTTAACAGCAAGTTTTCTTCAAGCCGAGAACACTGAACCTGAATTTATATTTACTTGTCAGCCCTATTTGCAGCAGCTTTCCGATACAGAAGTAACCATTGTATGGGGCACTAATAAAAATGCCGTATCATGGGTTGAAGTAGCACCGGATGATTCACGTAATTTCTATGCTACCGAGCGTCCAAAATTCTTTGACACGAACTTCGGACGTAAGAAAATTGGCACTCTACATAAAATCCGTATAACCGGATTATCTCCCGCTACGACATACCGTTATCGGATTTATTCTAAAGAGGTGACTCGTAAAGCACACCGGGACGTACGCTATGGACGTATTATTGCCAATAACATACACAAAGGGAAACCGTATATGTTTTCTACCCTCAATCCAGATAAACAAAATATTCATTTTGCTGTAGTAAATGATATTCACGAGGATGTGAAACGTTATGAGAATTTATTTCATGCAGTTGACTCTGCTTCACTTGATTTTATGTTACTTAATGGAGATATGGTAAATAAGATGGATTCAGTGGAACAAATGTACCGTGGATTTATCAACACTTCATCACAACTTTTTGCAAAAAGCCTGCCTTTTTACATGGTCCGGGGCAATCACGAAACCCGAGGGAATTGCTCTGAAGAATATATTAATTTATTTCCTTCACCCACGCAACAACCATATTATTCTTTTACATATGGCCCTATCTACTTTATTGTACTTGATGGAGGGGAGGATAAACCCGATTCGGATATTGAGTATAATGATTTGGCCGATTTTGATAAATACCGGACAGAGCAAGTAGAGTGGTTAAAACAAACTGTAAATTCCGAAGAATACAAAAAAGCTGCTATTCATATTGCTCTGATTCACGTTCCACCTTTGGGAAAAACGTGGCATGGAATTCTTGAAGTTCAATCCAAATTTATTCCAGTGTTAAATGAAGCCGATATACATTTAATGCTTTGTGGACATATTCATCGACATGAGTATTATGCTACAGGAGAAAGTATCTGCAAATTTCCCTTACTGATTAACTCTAATCGGCATATTCTTGATATCCGATCGGATAGTAAAAAAATTAATATCAATATGATTAATGAGAGAGGGACTGTAGAAAAACAATTTACATTTAATATAAAAGACTAAAATATAATTTCATTTATGAAAAGATTTTCATTGCTATTTATATCTCTTTTACTGTTTACTTTATCGCTCAGATCTCAGGAAGCTAAATATGTATTTTTAATGATTGGCGATGGAATGGGGATTAACCAGGTTATTGCAACTGAAAAATATCGTGGAGCAAACGATAATAAGACAGGTATTACCCCATTGAGCATGACCCAGTTTCCTTTTTTCGGATTATCCCGTACTTACTCTCTATCAAATGATATTACTGATTCTGCAGCAGGAGGAACGGCTTTAAGTGTTGCTCAAAAAACCGTAAACGGAACTCTGGGAATGGATTCTACAAAAACAACACCTTTGATAAGTATAGCCGAAAAAGCAAAAGCCAAAGGAAGGGCAGTTGGTATAACAACAAGCGTCAGTATTGACCATGCTACGCCGGGAGCCTTTTATGCCCATGTACCCGATCGTAAAATGTACTATGCCATAGGCTTACAAATGGCAGCATCGCAGTTTGAGTTTTTTGCCGGAGCAGATTTTCTTGCTCCCACGGATCGGGATAAACAAGCTGTTCATCTTCATCGAATACTAAAAGATTCAGGCTATGCCATACTTAAAGGACATCAGGCATTTCTCCAAGAGGGCAAGAAACACGATAAGTTGTTTCTTACTCAATTGGATGGAAAAGGACAGAATCAATTAGCACGAGGACGGGCTTCCATACCTTTTGCCATTGACCGGACAGATGATGATCTCACTTTATCGCAAATCACTACTTCAGCAATCGAATTTCTTGATGCGAAAAACAAAGGTTTCTTTTTAATGGTTGAAGGTGGTAAAATAGATTGGGCTTGCCATAGTAATGACGCAGCTACTATATTTGCCGAAGTCGAAGATTTTGATAAATCTGTACAGTTGGCTTATGAGTTCTATTTAAAACATCCCGATGAGACTCTCATTGTTGTGACAGCCGATCATGAGACAGGAGGCTTAGGATTGGGTACAACTGGCTATACGCTTCATTTTGATAAATTCGCTTCACAAACGTGCTCTTTACCGGCATTGTCCGATGCAATAAGCACAGCAATCGATAACAATAAACTATTTTCATGGGAACATTTAAAGACTATTTTGAAAGAAAACTTGGGATTTTGGGAGAGTATAGAGTTATCGGAGAAACAGGAGAATACATTAAAAGAAGCTTATAATCAGACAATAAACGGGAAAGCACGAGCAGTGAAAAGTGAATATTTTGAAGATGGACTTATTGCGGTTACAGCCATCAAGATACTGAATGAAAATGCGCATTGTGGCTGGACTACGGGAGCACATTCCGGTACTCCTGTACCGATATTTGCTGTCGGTGTAGGTGCAGAACGGTTTACAGGTATTATGGAGAATACAGAAATCCCAAGACGAATAGCTGAAATTGCTAATTATTAAATAAAATTACAAATGGATAGAGTAAATAAGATTTTATTGGTATCGGGTACATTTCTATTTCCGCTTGTTTCGGGACAAGCTCAGAAACAAAAATTTGGAAAGAAGGCACCCAATGTAGTTTTTATAATGGCCGATGATTTAGGTATCGGCGATTTAGGATGTTACGGACAAGAACGGATTAAGACACCGGCTATCGATGCACTGGCAAAACAAGGAATGAAGTTTACTCAACATTATTCCGGTTCTACAGTTAGTGCTCCTTCCCGCTGTGTCTTATTAACAGGAAAACATACAGGGCACTCTTTCATCAGAGGTAACAAAGGATATATAGCGGAAGATGGACGTAAATATGATTTTAATTTAGCTGATGAAGAGGTTACTGTCGGAGAAATATTTAAAACCAAAAATTATACAACAGCGTGTGTCGGCAAATGGGGATTGGGAGGTCCTTCAGCAGAAGGGCATCCTAATAGACAAGGGTTCGACTACTTCTTTGGATATTTGGGACAAGGTAATGCACACAATTATTTTCCTGTCCAGTTATTTGAGAATAATACTCCTGTGAAATTGGATTACAAAGTATATTCTCATGATATAATTATGGATAAAGCTTTGGCTTTTCTTGATAAGCATGCAAATGAACCTTTTTTCCTTTATTTGACTCCTACGATTCCTCATGCAGATATTATAGTTCCGAATAACGAACTGTTTGATTATGATGGCAAATTTGAAGAAGTACCTTATGTAGGAAAGTATCGTCCACAGGAAAAGCCAAGAGCAACTTTTGCCGCTATGGTAACGCGCTTAGACAGGGATATACAAAGAGTTATCGATTTATTGGCTGAAAAAGGTGTTCTGGAAAATACCATTATCATTTTTACATCTGATAACGGTACACATAAAGAAGGAGGTCACGACCCTGGATATTTTGATAGTAACGGACCTTTCAGAGGAATAAAGCGTGATCTGTATGAAGGTGGAATACGAACTCCGTTTATAGTAAGATGGCCTGGAGTGATTCCGGCCGGTTCTGTCTCTTATCAAATCTCTACTTTTTGGGATTTTATGCCGACAATGTGCGAGTTGATCGGCGCAAAGGCTCCTGCCAATATCGATGGTATTTCATATTTACCTGTCCTAACCGGTAAGGGAAAACAAAAAGAGCATGATCATCTATATTTTGAGTTCCATGAGAAAGGCGGTAAACAAGCCGTAATTAAGGATGGCTGGAAATTATTACATCTACAAGTGAATAACCCGGAAAAAGAGACATACGAATTGTATAATCTGGTTGCAGATCCGGGAGAAATAGCCAACGTATTAAATCAGTATCCGGAAAAAGTACGTAAATTGAAAAAAATCATGCAACAAGCCAGAACTACAAATGCAGTTTGGAATTTTGGAATTTTGCCATAATAAATACTGTCTGTAGGAAGTTAATGGGTTTCTACAGACAGTATACCGCCTCAGACTGTGGAACATCGGTCCGAGGCGGAATTATTCTTCTTCGGTATTATCAAAGTCTTTCATCGAATAAGCTTTAGGGCTTATGCCATACTGACGTTTAAAACAAGTACTAAAATAACGTTGGTCTGAGAATCCCACCATTGAACAGATTTCCAATACGAGATAATTATGAGTACGAAGTAATTGAGCTGCTCGCTTCAACCTTATCGAACGTATAAAGTCTACCGGAGATTGTTGAGTGAGTTGGGTAAGTTTTCTATATAAAGCCGAATGACTTACGTTAAGCTCTGCAGCAAGAGCATCGACAGTAAAACCTTCATTACTCATATTTTTCTCAATAATTTTCATGACATTAGCAAGAAAGATTTCATTATTAGACAATACATTAATTTCTTTAGGGTTTACAATCAATTTCTGTTTGATAATCTCAGTCATCTTTTCCCGTGATTTTATGATATTACTGATTCTCGCATGAAAATATTTCAAATCAAATGGCTTTTTCAACCATATATCTGCGCCCAAATCATAACAATAATGTTCAAAGTCAGCTTCAATACTGGCTGAAATAATCATTACCGGAATATTAGCTAAAACACTATCTTTCTTGAGCATGGTTATCAACCGAAGAGAGAGAGCTTCTTTATTCAATACATCAATAATAATGGCAGCACATTTTTGCTTTTTTATTGCCTCTACAACATTCTTACGAAACGGGTAATTAACAAATGTATATTCATCTGCTAACTGGATTCTCACTAATGACAACAAATCGACACTCCAGTCAATGCCTATTATCACTGGTAAATCGGAATTTATATCAGATAACTGTGCTGTACTTACATCGTACGGTGTACCGGAAAGTGTTTTTGTATCTTTCTGAAAAGGTGAATAGGGGATATTATCTTCTGTCTCCTCAAGGGTACTAAGTTGTTCTGCCGAATAATGTGACACCCCCAAGGGGATATGCCAGGTATAATTTGTTCCTCCATTTTCACTACAGACAATAGACAGTCTGCCTTTGTGTAACTGGATAAAATCATTGGCTACGGATAAATGGAAAAATTCTGATTTCAGCATTTGCTTATCAATATCCCTATCGGCGTTATGATGCAAGAGATTTCCGACAGTTATGACATGTTTGGCATTTTCATAAAAAGTACTGGTATCGGATATTTCTATTTTATAATTATGCCTTTTAGTATCAAAGGAACACAACAAAGCTATGCTTCCATTTTCAGGAGTCATTTTGATGGAATTATTAAGTAAATTGAATATGATAACTTCTATTTTGGCAGGATCAACGAAAACTTTCACTTCTTTGGCACTAATGTTCATTTCATATGATAAATTTTTAATCTCAGCTCTGCTTCTTAAGGATTCAAAAACAGTAGATATCAATAAAGCAATATCTATATTCTTTAGCTTCAATACGGAATTCTCCGATTCGCACTTGCTTAATTCCATAAAACTGTTAATTTGGTCGGACATGTTCTTCACATTCCTTTTCATGATTTTTAGCAATGACTCAGCTTCTTCTTTGGGTATTTCTCCGTAATGATTCACGAAATACTCTAATGGAGCATATAGCAGTGTCAACGGAGTCCGTAAACCGTTTGTTATATTGATAATATTTCTTATTTTCCAATAATTCAGCGAGTTATCTCTCTTTATTTTTAGCTTTAGAACAAAGAATTTGATAATGAAATATACCAATGCAGAACCGCCTATGAGGTATAGTAGTATGGCGTACCAGCTCATGAACGGAGATGCTTTGACAATGAAAGGAAAAGAACCGGTTTCTTCAGACCATCCGCCCGAGGGAGTCGATGTTTTTATTTTAAGTGTATAGTGTCCACTCGATAAGTTAGAATAAGAAATAAACCGGTGATAAGAATCTGTGTATATCCAATCTTTATCAAAGCCGTCGAGTTTATATGCATAACGTATTATGCGAGGATTAGGATAATAAAGCGAACTGAATTCAAAAGAGATTTGCTTATGGTCATGTGATAATTCTACAGGTTCATTACTATAATTGAGTTTTTGACAATTCGCAAAATCGGTTTTATTACCTACTGTCAAATTACTGATATAAGGTTGCATTGTACGGCGATCCAGATTGATAGATGAAGGGTTGAAATATATGAGTCCATTGGTTCCGCCTATATACATCATGCCGTCTTTATCCATACCATGACCGATGATATACCATAATTTAGAAATATCGGCCGTATTATCAATTTCATAATAGCTGATATTATCTTTAGATGTGATTTTATAAATTCCTTTTATACTTGAAATCCATATGTTATGGTTTTTATCTTCATTGATAGAACTAACATACAGATGAGTGTCGATACCGGATAATGTAAACGGATGAAATTCTTTCTGATTGACATCCATTGCGAATAATCCATTAAAGGTCCCTGCCCAAATGGTATTTTTCGAATCGATAAACAGATTGGTGACATATTGATTACTGAATTGACTACGATTATAAGAAGTTGCATATTTTACAGAAAGACCATCCTTGGATAAAGTAAGACAATAAAGTCCTTCACCGTCTACGGATACCCAAAGTTTTCCTGATTTATCCTGTGTGATAGCCCTGCAAACTCCCGATTCCCGTCCTTCCCAGCGAATCGGATAAAAGGTCTTTTTCGATTTAAGCCAAACTCCTATACCACCTTTATTAAAGGCCATATATATGTTACCCGCTCTATTTGTGTAATAAGAACGTACATACCTCATGCCATGTTTGGTGTAGGCTTCATCCAGATTGTCTGTTTTCAAATACTTTTTGGTAATCGGATTGAAATATTTCAGTTCCAATTTGGTACTTATCAAATATAAAGAATCACTGCAAGGAGCTATCATCAATATACGGTTTCCGCCAATGACGTCATTACTATCCGAATAATCAATGTAATGTGTTATTTTATAATCAGTTTTATCTTTATTCCACACAAAAGAGTTGATGCCATATGACGTACCCAGCCAAACTGTTTGGTCTGTGGCTACATGTAAAGAGGAAATCAGATTTATAGATAATGAGTTTGCATCGTTTGCATCGTGCTTTACAATATTAAAAGAATTGTCCGAATCGGTATATAGATACAAGCCATTTATCGTTCCAATCCATATATCTCGGTTACTATCCTGGTAAAGTGATAAGATGGAATTGTTGATTTCCGCATTTGGACTTCTATCTATCAGTATAGGTTCTAATAAAGAAGGCACTTCTCCCTTTTTTATTCCATATCTTAGTACTCCATTTCCTCGCGTTCCTACCCATACTTCATCTTTCAGGTTCAATCCTAGTACACACTCGGTATTATCCGAAATCTTATTAGCTGATATTACAGGGTCATTGAACCATTGTTGCCTTGACGCCCAATAAATATTACCGTTTACATTATACCATATATTATCATTACGATCCAATATAATGAATCTTACTATCCCTTCTTTAAGTATTGAGGAGACTGTATATCTGTTTTCCTTATTTTTTGTTATCCGATCGATACCACCTCCATGGGCCACAAGAATATTATAATCCTTATCTTCAATTACCATATTCACCAATTCGTTGGTTAAGCCTTCCTGAGAAGTAATCAAATCTATATATCGGAACTGGGAATCAAAAATAAATATTCCATGGTTTGTTGCAACATACCATTGCTTATCATGAGAAAGAAAAATAGATTTAACCTCATATCCTCTTAGTCTTTCATCTGTTATCCTGATTTCGTCCGTAACGTAATTGTAATAGAAAAGTCCTTCATTAGTTGCTAAGAAAAATGTATTTTCGATATTGCTCCGATAGATATTATTGATATATCCAAAATGTTCTTCTTTCAAATCGTCATTTATCTGAATCGAAGTATATCCGTCAAAGCGCAATAGTCCGTTACTTCCTCCAATCCAGATGAAATTGGAGGAATCCTGATTTATAGAAGTAATAATGTCGGTATTTGTAGCTTTGATTGCTTTCAGATTGTATCCGAAGATTCTTTGTGTATTGAAAAAGATTATTGTAAGACTAATCAATAAGTAAATAATCAGTTTATTCATATAATTGATAAAAGGTGATTTTTCATTGTATTGCATTTCAAAGATATAGAAAAATTTTAAGATGCAAAAAAAATCAAATGTTCCAATTCTATTTATAACATTTGATTTTTTCATTTTCCTTTATCTGTACATGTCATATTTAGGTGAGATTTATACAAAAATAGATAGACGTATTGGTAAAAAAGGAAGATTACCGATCACATCACCACTTAAACTAAATTATATTTAACCCACTTCAAAGTATTCAGAGTACAGTTTAGGGAAGTTAAGGATAAAGCGTTCTTTTTATACAGGCTCACTATGTTATATACTTAAAAAAGAAAACCCCTCAGTTTTTTTTTTACGGTGATCCCCCTCACAGATATGTAACATGATTGGATGTTCACCCTTAGTAAAAGTTTTAAATCTGTATCACAATATATTAGCTGTAGCATTCATTGCAATTTCGGTTTAACTCTTGGTTTAACTCTCAGTTTAATTTAGTAGTATAAAACCAGCTTTAATCAACACTAGAGACAGGATAGCTCCATGACAGGCATATAAACAAAAAGCTCCGTAAATCAATGATTTACAGAGCTTTTAATCAGGAACGCTCGTACTCGAAGCGGGACTTGAACCCGCACAGCCGCAATGGCCAAAGGATTTTAAGTCCTTCGTGTCTACCATTCCACCATTCGAGCATCCTTTCAAAGAAAGAGCGGAAAACGAGACTCGAACTCGCGACCCTAACCTTGGCAAGGTTATGCTCTACCAACTGAGCTATTTCCGCGTTTTTTCAACGAGTGCAAAGATACAGAGTTTCCTTGTTTCTGCCAAATATTTTTAAGGGAAAGTTTATAAATGAAAGATACAAAGTTTATCCGGAGGATACATAGTTATCAAAAAAGTAATTATAGAAATCTTTTAAAAGCAAAGAAAAGTATCGAATAAAAAACTCATCCACATGTAATCAACTGATTTATAGCAAGTATAATCTTCTTGTTTTAAGCATAGTCAAAGTGTACACTTTGGCATATGTTAATTGTACACTTCAGTCATACCAAAGTGTACAATCCTGTTAAGCAAAGCCGGAGTGTTAAAATTAGGATTAACATCCTTAACAAATTACCTGTTTTTAGGATGAATCTGATATAAAAGGAGATTAATATATAAATAATGTATACCTAATCAGTATTAAAGAAAGTACAATCAATTCATTACCCCAAAAGCAGTCATACTTTTATATAACAGAACAGGACTTTTCCAGGAGAAAAAGAAATATCCGTTATTTAATTACGAACTTGCAATGTAGTACCGCTCACAATCACATTGTATCGTTTCAGATACTCTTTTCCCTCTCCTTCTACCGGAGCTCCACCACTACTCAGATTATACTTTGTTCTGCATTTGGGACAGATAGCAGTGCCCAATCCATCATCCTGTACATCTATTGAAACATTACGGCTGGCCTCCACCGGACAGGCTGCATCAAAGGCAGTATAATCATATCCCTGAGAATAGATAGATTGCCCAATTATCAGACCTGCATATCCCACAGGAATACCGTTTACATTTTTGGCTTTCTTTATAAATTGCCCGGGGATAGTCAATTTAGAATATTCACCCTGTACCAGATCACACGAGAAATAGAACGAAACATCCGGAATAGTTGATTTATAGGAGTCGTCACAAGCAACGACACCTATAAATAGCAATATAACAAGAAATAATTTACGCATCTATATTCTCCTTTCTTTAATTAACGGGCAAGTAAAGCTTTCTCCGCCTCTTCCATTCCGCGGAAATTAAATTCTTCTACCACCTTCTGCATCAAAGCAGAGATTTCCGCATTGCACAGATTACCAATACTTCCTTCATGCGTATGATGTACCTGTTTGCTATGTGAGAAATTTCCAGCTTCAATATCAAGTCCCACCTTTTTATAAGCATCCCGGAAAGGCATTCCCTCACGAGCCAAACGATTCACCTCTTCCACGCTAAAAATAAACAGATACTTATCATCATCAAGAATATGTTCATTCACCTTGATTTCATTCATAATATAAGTAGTCATCTGCAAGCAGTCTTTCAGTTCCTGGAAAGCAGGCAAAAAGACTTCTTTTATAATCTGAAGATCACGAAAATATCCTGAAGGAAGGTTATTAGCTATCATCATGATTTGTTGTGGAAGTGACTGAAGTTTGTTGCACTTGGCACGAGTCAGCTCAAAAACATCCGGATTTTTCTTATGCGGCATGATACTGGAACCTGTGGTACAATCGTCCGGCAACTTCACAAAACCAAAGTTCTGGCTATTGAACATACAAGCATCAAAGGCAAGTTTAGAAATAGTACCTGCAATAGTAGCAAGTGCAAAGGCAACATTACGTTCCAGCTTGCCACGCCCCATCTGGGCATATACCACATTATAATTGAGAGAATCGAAGCCCAACAAACGAGTAGTCATGGTACGATCCAACGGAAAAGAAGAACCATACCCTGCAGCTGAACCTAATGGATTGCGGTTACACATCTTAAAAGCTGCCTGTAGAAAAAGCATATCATCTACCAGACTTTCGGCATAAGCACCAAACCAAAGTCCAAAAGAAGAAGGCATAGCAATCTGCAAATGGGTATAACCAGGCATCAACACCTCTTTATATCTTTCACTCTGAAGAATAAGTACATCAAACAGCTGTTCCACTGCTTCGGCCACTTCCTTCAATTGTGTACGGGTAAACAGTTTTAAATCAAGAAGTACCTGATCATTGCGAGAGCGGCCGCTGTGTATTTTCTTACCAACATCACCCAAACGCCGGGTCAACATCAGTTCTACCTGCGAGTGCACGTCTTCTACTCCATCTTCTATTACGAACTCCCCCCGTTCCGCTTCCGCATAGATATTTTTCAGTTCTGCCAACAACTGAGTCAGCTCCTCTTTTGTCAACAAGCCGATGCTTTCGAGCATAGTGATATGAGCCATGGACCCCATCACATCATGCTTAGCAAGATAAAGGTCCATCTCACGATCACGTCCAACCGTGAAACGTTCTATCTCTTTATTTACCTGAACGGATTTCTCCCAAAGTTTCTGTGCCATACTATTTAGTAGTTAGTAGTAAGTAATTAGTAGTCAAGCAGTAAGTTGTCAAGTAGTAAGTAGTTCAGATACTTTTAATAATCAGAGCAAAAGGAGAAAAGAGCAAATGAAACATTTCTACTTAACCACTTACTACTTGACTACTTACTACTTAACCTTTTATTACTACCCCATTAATATTGAATCATTGCCAACATATCCACCATTTTCTCCAATCCTTCCTGAAGCGGTTTCTGCACCATGGCTTTCATAAAAGGATTTAGTTCCATACCGATAGTAGCCTTCAGCTTACACTCTTCATCAGTTGTCGCAACAAGCTGAATCCAAAGATTGAAAGGTAATGGAGAGTTAGTGGTCTCAAACTTAATACACTTACTTGGTTCACGTTCCACAATCTTCAATGTCAACTGCCCAACAGGAGCCACACTGAAACTCAAGGTATCAGAATCAAAACTTATATCCTTCACCTTATCTTCCGGCAAACGATCTTTCAGGGCCTCCAGATTGCTAAGATCGGACAATTTCTCATAAACCCGCTCCTGACTGTAAGGTATCACTTTTACGGTACTTTCAAATTTAGTCATCTTATTTTCATTCTTATAAAGACAAAAAAAGAACTATCCGAACAAAATCTGTCCGAATGGCTCTCCTTTAAATCCACCTATAATTAAATTCTTTGTTACTTTCCAGCGTCCCAATGTGCAGGGTCTTTACGCCATTCGTTCAAAGTTGCAATATCCGTATCCTCAATATAACCGGTTTGAAGTGCAACGTCAAGTACAGCTTCATAGTTTGTCAAAGTCACCAAAGGCACTTTTGCATCCTTAAACGCTTTCTCTGCTACCGGGAAACCATACGTATAAGCAGCAATCATACCTATTACTTCACAACCATCCCGACGAATTGCTTCTACTGCCTTCAAACTACTACCACCGGTGGAAATTAAATCTTCTACAACGACTACTTTCATTCCGGGACGAAGCTCGCCCTCGATTAAGTTTTCTAATCCATGATCTTTCGGGGTAGAACGAACATACACGAACGGAAGATTCAATGCATCAGCCACCAACGCTCCCTGAGGGATCGCTCCTGTAGCAACACCAGCAATGGCATCTACCTGTCCGAATCGTTCTAATATCAGACGAGTGGTTTCAATCTTCACAAAATTACGAAGAGACGGATAGGAAAGAGTTTTACGGTTATCACAGTAAAACGGTGATTTCCATCCGGAAGCCCATGTAAAAGGATTGGCTGGTTGAAGCTTAATCGCTTTAATCTTCAGTAACTTCTCTGCAAATAATCTCTCTAAGTTTTTCATAACTAAACTAACTTGATAATTATAGAGTGCAAAAATACAGAAATAGAACGAAACAAGAAAGAAGATTCCGGTTATTTTTTTTAATCGTCCTGCGCTTCATCATCCGACACCTCTATGCAGCACTTGATATCTTTCATTTCAAAGCCGCGACTCATAGCAAAACGAATTAGTTTTCCATTTAATTCGTATTCGTCTTTTCCGCGAACACTCTTCCGTTTGGAAGCAAGCAAATCACGCAGCACTGCAAGATATTCTTCCTGATCAATCTCATTCAAATGACGCCAAGCCACATCGGACGGTATTTTTTTCATATATAATCCCTGCCCTATTTTCATCTTTCCCCATTTGGCAAAACGAAATTTATCACCAATAAAAGCACGGCAATAACGTTCATCATCAATGTATTTTTCAGCTTCAAGACGGGCAAGTATACGCTCTATGGCATCGTAAGCAATACCCCACTTTTGTAATTTATCACTCACTTCTGCCCGGCAATGTTCTGCAGCAGAGCAATAGGCAGCTACACGGTTTAGCGCCTCTTCTTCGGTCATTGTATTCATTTATGCGTAGTTACAATTCTATCGTTTCCTGATATATCTTTTATAATACAAGGATGGCAATACCCTAAATCAGTAAGCATACAGACGATTTCGCAACCGTATGCACGGTTTATTTCAAAGTAAAGTTTTCCTCCGGGGTTCAACATTTTTTTTCCTAATACAGCAATCCGACGATAAAAGCGTAATGGATCATTATCGGGTACAAATAGGGCAAGTTCCGGTTCCCAATCAAGTACATTAGGCTCCATGTCTGCCTTTTCAGATTCAGTCACATAGGGAGGATTACTAACAATAATATCAAAACGCTGCTCAGAATCCATCTCTGCCAATACATCCTTTTGCTCAAAAGAAACAGCCGAATCCAAGACCTCATTGTTTCGCCGGGCTACAGCAAGTGCTTCTTCCGAGATATCCCAGGCCGTCACTTGAGCTTGCGGAATAATAAGAGACAAAGAGATGGCAATACACCCACTTCCCGTACCAATATCCAATATTCGGGGAGCATCATTCAAATTCTCTTTAGCAATAAGTTCCACTAATTCTTCTGTCTCCGGACGGGGAATAAGTACTCCCGGTGCTACGTAGAAAGAGCGCCCCAGAAAGATTGCCATTTTCCGTATATATTGTATCGGCTCATTTTTTCGTAAACGTTGCAGAATGTTTTCCAGTTCGTACCGTTTGCTTTCGGATAAATTAATATCTTTGCCCAGATAAATGTCGAGTGCATCCATACCCAACAGATCACACCAAATCATCATCGTCAGGCTTTTCAGTTCCTGAGAAGGATAAATATCTTGTAATACCTGACGGATATAAGTAGAAACCCGGTCCATGTCTATCTGTTTTTAGGGTGCAAAAGTACAAATATTATAGTAAAAGGCTGAAAAATGGAAGAAGAAAAATACATGCAGCGTTGTATTGAACTGGCACAAAATGGTTTATGCAATGTCTCTCCCAATCCAATGGTAGGAGCTGTAATTGTATGTGACGGGCAAGTTATAGGCGAGGGGTATCACATTCGCTGCGGACAGGCACACGCCGAGGTAAATGCAATTCATTCGGTAAAAGACGAGTCTTTGTTAAAACGTTCTACTATTTATGTTAGTCTGGAACCATGCTCCCACTATGGAAAAACACCTCCATGTGCCGATCTTATTATAGAGAAACAGATACCACGTATCGTCATTGGCTGCCAGGACCCTTTTTCAAAAGTAGCCGGACAAGGAATACAAAAACTACGTAATGCCGGAAGAGAAGTAACAGTAGGAATACTCGAAAATGAATGTCGTCATCTGATACGCAGGTTTATTGTATTCAATACACTCCATCGCCCTTACATCACCCTCAAATGGGCTGAATCAGCAGATGGATTTATTGATATAAACCGCACAGACGGACAACCGGTAATACTTTCAACTCCACACACTGCCTTGTTAGTACATAAAAAAAGAAGTGAGTCGGATGCTATCATGGTAGGTACACACACGGCACAGCTCGACAACCCTTCATTAACAGTACGCAACTGGTACGGCAAGAATCCGGTACGGGTAGTATTGGACAGAAATCTATCACTTCCCTCTGACTTGCACCTTTTTGATGGTAGTGTTCCGACACTCGTTTTTACATCCCGAAAACATCCGGAACAGAAAAGCATAGAATATATCGTACTTGATTATGAAAAAGAATTATTGCCGCAGATAATGAACACCCTCTATCATCGCGGTTTACAATCAATATTAGTAGAAGGAGGCACACAATTACTCCAATCGTTTATTGATAATAACCTATGGGACGAAGCATTTATAGAAGAAGCTAAGGTTACGTTACATTCGGGTGTTAAAGCACCTGAAATAAGAAATAAAATTAGTTATTCCGATAAAAAACATTTTGGAGTAAAAATAAAGCACTACACGAACAAAAATATGTAAATTGGCTCTATTCAGAGGGTTTTCTATCGATAAAAAGCCTGTTATTATCTATAATTTTATATAAAACTTCCCCACAATGTTCTATATCGGAAAAAATGTTCCTATTTTTGCAACTTGTAAATAAACACAATCTTTCAAATGAGAATTAAGTTTTTATCAGTAATTGTGAGTTTCTTGCTTGTGTCATTTGCCATGAGCTCTTGTCTTGGCGACGACGATCCTATTGAGTATAGCCCGAATGCACTTCTACAGGCATTTGAACTTGACAAGGTTTTGGGAGTTAATTATCAATTCACAATTGATCAGCTTACCGGAGAAATATACAATCAGGATTCATTGCCGGTAGGTTCAGATACGATTATTGATAGAATCCTGATAAAGACCATGACAGTAGCAGGTTTTGTTACTATCAGAAACTCAGCAAATACAGAAGACTCCATATTTAATATAGCAGACTCTGTAAATCTGGTAGGAACAGTGGAAAAACCTTTCAGATTTAAAGTATGGGCACCAGACATGGAACATACGAGAGAGTATGCACTATCAGTGCGCGTACATCAGCAGCAACCGGATTCTCTGAATTGGGGCAAAGGACCGATAGGCACTAATTTTGCACCTCAGATAAAAGGTAAACAGAAATCCATCATTTTCAATAACCAGATTTATGTTTATGGACCGAGTTCTTCTTCTGTATACTACACCACCCTATCCAATGGACAACTTGGAACAGATGGAACGTGGAATTCAAGTCTAATCAACGGGTTGCCTTCAACAGACCTTACTTCAATCGTGAACTTTAACAGTACACTTTATGCAACAACTGCTGCCGATAAGAAGGTATATAGTTCTAATGATGGTATAAATTGGGAAGAAGCGCCAGCGTTTGGAGACAACACAGTAGTTCTGATTGCTCCAATCGGGAATAGTCTGACAGGAATCAAGACTCTGGATAATGAAGATATGTTCTGTACAACAACAAACGGAAGTGACTGGACGGAAGAAGGTGTCGTTCCAAAAAATTTCCCACGTAATAACATCTCAGTTACAAGCTTTCAAAATATAACCGGTGTACCTAATATTATGATAGTAGGTAATATTCCGGAAGAAAATAAAACTGAAAATGACACAGCAACAGTTGCATGGGGATATATGCAAGGACAGGAATGGGCCGCTCTGGATGATTCTTCATACCCTTGTCCGCTACTAAAAGACCCTTCCATTATGTATTACGGAGGTGCTTTCTATATCTTTGGTAAAGACTTTAAAACGTTCTATAAGTCCGAGGCTGGCATTGTATGGAAGGAAGTAACAAATATGTTTATGTTCCCAATAGATCAAACCATTGAGATTAAAGACGAAGAGGACAACATACAGACAGAGTATAACTATGGTTTTAGAGGTGAAGAATCAGACTACTCAATGGTAGTAGACGAAAATAACTTTATCTGGATAATGCGTAGTTATGATGAATCGCCGGGTGCGATAGCAAATAGCGGAGATGTATGGAGAGGTAAATTGAATCGTTTAGGGTTTGCAAGGCAATAAGCGAAATACAATTTTAAAGTTAATCAGCCGTTCTATTAATGGAATAACCAAGTAATAAGACGATTATGGCATTTACTAAAAGAACGCTGATACTATGTATATTGTTACTCTCACTACCGCTTCTCGGCCTGTATGCACAGGACGAAGAAGAATATAAGATGGAATTGGGAGGAGGTTTGGGTGGTAGTTTTTACATGGGTGATGCCAACTACACTACTCCATTTAAGAACATAGGAATAGCCGGAGGGTTTATGGCAAGATATATAATGAACCCACGAATGGCCATAAAGGCAAACTTAATGGCAGGAAGAATATCCGGCAATACGAAGAATTTTAAAAATAAGTATCCCGACAACGGAGAAGCAAGTTTTAAACGTACAATCTTCGATTTAGGGGCACAATTTGAATATAACTTTCTGGGATATGGAACCGGATATGGTTATAGAGGTGAACACAGATTTACTCCTTATATATTAGGAGGAATGGGATTTACCTTTGCCCCGGCACCTGCAGAAGGAGTATTTACCGTAAATTTCCCGGTAGGAATAGGAGTAAAATACAAAATAGCTCCAAGAATAAATATCGGATGCGAATTTACGATGCGGTTCAGTTTGAGTGACAAGTTAGACGTTACGAACAAAGAAGGGCTGCAGTTAAATGATCCATATCGGATTAAAGGAAAGGGATGGAAAAACAAAGATAGTTATTCATATACCGTCTTTTTTGTGACATACGACCTTTTCTCCAGATGTAAAGAATGCAACAATTAAAAAAGATGTCCTATAAAGAGCAAATAGATTTTAGCCGGATACCTCAGCATGTAGCGATTATCATGGACGGTAACGGAAGATGGGCCAAGCAACGTGGACGTGAACGTAGCTTTGGACACCAGGCCGGTGCAGAAACTGTACATATTATTGCAGAAGAAGCCGCCAGGTTGGGTATTAAATATCTGACTTTGTACACCTTTTCCACAGAAAACTGGAATCGTCCTTCGGATGAGATAGCGGCACTAATGAGTCTTCTGTTCGATTCTATCGAAGAAGAAACATTTATGAAAAACAACATCAGTTTCCGTATTGTAGGTGATATCGATAAATTGCCCGAAAATGTACGGACACGATTGGATACTTGTGTAGAACATACTTCACATAACACTGGAATGGCTCTGGTTCTGGCTCTCAGTTATTCATCCCGTTGGGAAATAACAGAAGCTGCGCGACAAATAGCAATACAAGTTCAAAAAGGAGAACTGACTCCTGAAGAAATTACTGACCATTGCCTTGAAGCACATCTGACTACTAATTTTATGCCCGATCCGGATTTACTGATCCGTACGGGAGGCGAGATACGGTTAAGCAATTATCTGTTATGGCAGTGTGCTTACTCCGAACTTTATTTCTGTGATACTTTCTGGCCCGATTTCAGGGAGGAAGAATTGAGAAAGGCTATTAGTGACTACCAGAAACGGGAACGTCGCTTCGGCAAAACCAGTGAACAAATCAGTTAACTCAAAACTTATAATTATAACATAAATGCATTATCGTATTTCCTTCATACTCGTAACGTTTATCTGTCTGTTTGGATTTGCACTGGCAGGCAGGGCACAAGATGCTAACACAGACGAATCTTCCAAACCTGTTATTTTATATTCAGGAACACCAAAAAAATATGAGATAGCCGACATTAAGGTCGAAGGTGTTAAAAACTACGAGGACTATGTACTTATTGGTCTCTCAGGATTATCGGTAGGTCAATCCATTTCTGTACCAGGTGATGAGATTACAAGTGCTATCAAGCGCTATTGGCGTCATGGCCTATTTTCGAATGTCAAGATCACAGCTGAAAAAATAGAAGACGGCAAAGTATGGTTGAAAATCAGCTTGACTCAACGTCCCCGTATTTCAGAAATACGCTATCATGGCGTAAAAAAATCAGAACGACAAGATCTGGAAACAAGATTGGGATTGGTAAAAGGCAGCCAAATTACTCCAAACTTAGTGGACCGTGCTAAAACACTGATCAAACGTTATTTTGATGATAAAGGTTTCAAAAACGCAGAGATTATCATTTCTCAGAAAGACGATATATCCAATGAGAATCAAGTGATCGTTGACGTAAATATCGATAAGAAAGAAAAGATTAAAGTACATGAAATAACAATCGTAGGTAACAAAGCAATTAAGACCTCGAAGTTGAAGCGTGTAATGAAAAAAACAAATGAGAAGGGTAAATTGCTGAATTTATTCCGTACCAAGAAGTTCATCAACGAGAAATATGAAGAAGACAAGCAACTGATTATAGATAAATATAACGAATTAGGTTATCGTGACGCAGTGATCGTTACTGATAGCGTAACACCCTACGACGATAAGACTGTCAATGTGTATATGGAAATTGACGAAGGAGACAAATATTACCTTCGCAATGTAACTTGGGTGGGAAATACCCTCTATCCATCAGAACAGTTGAATTACCTTCTCCGAATGAAAAAAGGGGATGTATATAACCAGAAGTTACTAAATGAGCGTTTGTCTACTGATGAAGATGCTATTGGTAATCTATATTACAACAATGGTTACCTTTTCTATAATCTTGATCCGGTAGAAATCAATATTGACGGTGACTCTATCGACCTCGAAATGAGAATTTATGAAGGTAGACAGGCTACCATCAACAAGATTAAGATCAACGGTAATGACCGTCTATACGAAAACGTAGTTCGTCGTGAACTTCGCACACGCCCTGGACAATTGTTCAGTCGTGATGACTTGATGCGTTCTATGCGTGAAATACAGCAGATGGGACACTTCGATGCAGAAAATATCCATCCGGATATCCAACCCGATCCAATGAACGGTACGGTTGATATTGCCTACGACCTTGTTTCCAAAGCAAATGACCAGGTAGAATTCTCTGCCGGTTGGGGACAAACAGGTATTATTGGTAAGTTGAGCCTGAAGTTCACTAACTTCTCATTGGCTAACCTGTTACATCCGGGAGATAACTACCGCGGTATCCTTCCGCAGGGAGATGGACAAACACTGACCGTCAGCGGACAGACGAATGCGAAATATTATCAGTCATATAGTATTTCATTCTTTGACCCATGGTTTGGAGGCAAACGTCCCAATTCATTCTCAATATCTGCTTTCTATTCAAGACAAACAGATATTAGTAGCCGCTATTATAATGACAGTTATTATAACAACTACTACAATAGTATGTATAGTGGTTATGGTGGTTACGGTATGTACAATTATGGTAGCGGTAGCTACAATAATTACGAAAATTATTATGATCCTGACAAGTCAATTCAAATGTGGGGACTTTCTGTAGGTTGGGGTAAACGCTTGAAATGGCCTGATGATTACTTCACTCTCTCTGCAGAATTATCATACCAACGTTATATATTGAAAGACTGGCAATATTTCCCGGTAACAAACGGAAAATGTAATAACATCAGCCTGAACCTTACGCTGGCTCGTAGTTCTATAGATAACCCATTATTCCCACGTCAAGGTTCCGAGTTCTCACTGTCGGCACAAATTACACCGCCGTACTCATTGTTTGATGGAAGAGACTATAAAGGGTATTACACTTCTACCGGAGGTATCACTCAAGACAACAGAAACAAGCTGTATAATTGGGTTGAATACCACAAGTGGAAATTCAAAGCTAAAACTTACACAGCTTTGATGGACTATCAGGCTCATCCGAAATGTCTGGTTCTTATGAGCCGTATTGAATTCGGTTTGTTAGGTCACTATAATAAATATAAAAAATCGCCATTTGAAACGTTTGATGTAGGTGGTGACGGTATGACAGGATATTCAAGTTACGCCACAGAAAGTGTTGCATTGCGTGGATACGAAAATAGTTCTTTGACTCCTTATGGCAGAGAAGGTTATGCGTACACTCGTCTGGGCATTGAATTAAGATATCCATTGATGCTGGAAACAAGTACTAATATTTATGTGTTAGGTTTCTTGGAAGCCGGTAATGCATGGAATGATATCAATAAGTTCAACCCATTTGATTTGAAACGTTCTGCCGGTGTCGGTGTACGTATCTTCCTTCCAATGATTGGTATGATGGGTATCGACTGGGCATACGGTTTCGATAAAGTATTCGGTAGCAGCAGTGCCGGTGGTAGTCATTTCCACTTTGTACTGGGCCAGGAATTCTAAATTGTTTCATTAAAAAACTAAACGTTATGAAAAAGTCTGTTCTATTTATCATGATGCTGTTTACTATCAGTTTAACAGCCAGTGCACAAAAGTTTGCTCTGATTGATATGGAATATATCTTGAAGAACATTCCCGCTTATGAACGCGCTAACGAGCAGTTGAACCAATCCTCTAAGAAATGGCAAAGCGAAGTAGAAACGCTTGCTCAAGAGGCTCAAACGCTGTATAAGAATTATCAATCGGAAACAGTCTTTCTTTCTGAAGAGCAAAAGACTAAAAAAGAAGAGGAAATTGTAGCTAAAGAAAAGGAAGCAGCCGAACTAAAACGTAAATATTTCGGTCCGGAAGGTGAACTGTTTAAAAAGAGAGAAAGTTTGATGAAGCCCATTCAAGACGAAATATACAATGCAGTGAAGGAGCTTGCTGAACAAAAAAGCTATTCCGTTGTAGTAGACAGAGCATCAGCAACAAGTATTATTTTTGCTTCTCCACGTATTGATATAAGTAATGAAGTGCTGGCAAAGTTAGGATATTCAAATTAATTTCATACATTTGCAAGCGATAACCCAAAGTAATCATTCAAATAAATAATAAAACTATGCTAAAGAAAATTGCACTTTTAATTATGCTGGTACTCCCAATGGGCGTATTCGCACAATCGACACTCAAGTTCGGCCATATGACTTCGACCGAAATTATTCCTACTATGCCTGAATATACAAAAGCTCTTTCAGAGTTACAGGCTTTGGAAAAAAATTATACTGATGAAATTCAAAGAACCCAGGAAGAGTTCAGCAAGAAATATCAGGAATTCCAACAGGCGATAGCTAAGGATTCTCTTCCGCAAAATATTGCAGAAAGAAGACAGAAAGAATTGCAGGATATGGCTGAAAGACAACAGCAGTTCCAACAGGAAGCAGAACAAGGTATGCAGAAAGCACAGCAAGAAAAGATGACTCCTATCTACAAAAAACTGGATGATGCTATCAAAGCTGTAGGTGCTGCAGAAGGTGTTATTTATATTTTTGACCTGGCTCGTACTCCAATTCCTTACGTAGGTGCTCAGAGCATCGATCTGACTGCTAAAGTAAAAGCACAGCTCGGAATTAAGTAAAAGAACAAGTATAATATATTGTAAGCAACAACTTAAAGTATAAAAACGAGCTACAAGCAGCAAGTTACAGGCTATTCTGATTAACCGAATGCCAATTGTAACTTGTAGCTTGTAGCTCGTATTTTTTTTTACCATTATGAAACAGAAGCTTTCGCAAATACCTGGTCCTATCGGTGTATTCGATTCAGGTTATGGAGGATTGACTATCCTGAGTAAAATAAGAGAAACTCTGCCGCAATACGATTATATATATCTGGGCGACAATGCTCGTACCCCCTATGGTACCCGTTCATTTGAGATTGTCTATGAATTCACCCTTCAGGCTGTTAATAAATTATTTGAGATGGGATGCCACTTGGTCATTTTAGCTTGTAATACAGCTTCAGCGAAAGCGTTGCGAACGATACAAATGAATGATCTTCCACACCTTGATCCTCAACGAAGAGTGCTTGGTGTGATCCGACCAACAGTAGAATGTATAGGCAGCATCACCCATAGCCGCCATGTGGGAGTATTGGCTACAGCAGGTACTATCAAATCGGAATCCTATCCAATGGAGATACATAAGTTGTTTCCCGACATCTATGTCAGTGGAGAAGCCTGCCCGATGTGGGTTCCGTTAGTCGAGAACAACGAAGCACAAAGTTCCGGAGCCGACTACTTTATCCAAAAATATATTGATACTCTATTAAGTAAGGATCAGCAAATTGATACTGTAATATTAGGTTGTACACACTATCCGCTATTATTACCCAAAATAAAACATTTTATGCCTGACGGGATAAAGATTGTGTCACAGGGAGAATATGTTGCCGGAAGCTTAAAAGACTATCTGCATCGCCATCCGGAAATAGCAGCTAAATGTACACAAAACGGTAAATGTACCTTCTGCACAACAGAAGCCGAAGAAAAATTTATCGAGTCGGCATCTGCATTTCTGAATGAAGATATAACTGTCAAACGAGTAGTATTAGAGTAAGAAAAATATCTATCAGATAATAAGCCCTCTCTGTATCATTAAAGGATATGCAGAGAGGGCTTATTTATTTTATTGGTTAACGGTACAATCTACAGCGGAATTGAGCCATCATAAATAGTGATATCAACCCGGGCACCTCTGGCTACAGCCTTATAGCTTTCTCCGGAATTTAACTGAACAGCTTCACCAACCGTGGCAGTATAGGTCACACCATTACTCAACCGTACCTGAAAAGGGGTCCCCTTCTCAATCCTTTGAGGTAAAAGATTGAGAACTTGTTTCCCATCATTATCAAAACGATTAAATGAAGTATACTTTTTCTCATCCAATATGACGATAGAACCATCTTTCAAATTCTGTATTCCCTTGTTCTTTATTAAAGCACTAACCTCAATATCTCCCTGATAAGAACGCCCATCCCCATCCAATACCTCTACAATTAGAGGAGCCATCACACGCTTAAACTGAAGACAAACTTGTTGTTGTCCGGCAACAGCCTTTGCCTTTCCAAACAAATAGTCATTTGTTCCTCCTTCCAACACACGCGTTTCATTACCCGCCACAGACTCTGGCAGACGAGGATAATGAGCATAAAAAAAGACTTCACTCTTTTTGCTGAATTCCCCCCATGAGCGAGTATCCTTTTTGAGATCGAACACAGTAAATTTATCATCCAACTCAGTACGCATCGAAATCACATCAATGGAAGTACTGCCACTGGCACGCGATAGGGTTTCATCACCAATAACAACACTGGTGAATTTAATAATCCGTCCATCTGTCTGTTCAATCGTTTCGTCTTGTTGACAACTCCATAAACAGCCCAATACTAAACTCATAAAAAGTACTTTTGTTCTCATTTGTCAGGGTATTATATATTAAAATTAAGAATACGGTATTACAAATACAAAGCGACACCCTTCTTTGTATTCCGGATCAATAGTCAGGCTACCATTCAGTTTTTCCGCAATTCCCCGGCAAATTGAAAGACCTAAACCTGTACCTTGTGAATAGCTATCAATTTTCGTAAATCTGTCAAAAACCCACTCCTGTCTATCCAAAGGAACACCAGGTCCGGTATCAGTTACAGCAAAGCATATATTCTGCTCCTTCTTCATCACAGTATATGTCAGTGTTATGTTGCCCTGAACTGTAAACTTTGCCGCATTATGCAACAAATTGATTAAAACCTGCATTATACGTTCAGGGTTACTTTTAACTATTAACTGATCATGTTCAGAATGAAAAAGTAGCTTCACGCCCTCCTGTACATCTCTACGAACGCTCTCCAGACTCTGTTTACAACAATCATTAATATTAGTCAATACATCTGCCGGCATACTACCTGTTTTATCCAGATCAGATAATTCTAAAACATCCGTCACCAAGCGAAGTAAATTATGACTGTTGGCCTCAATAATAGAGGCATATACTTTAGTATCCGGATCATCCCGATAGCGATCTCCTAATATCTGAGAAAACCCTACAATCGAATTTAACGGCGTACGAATCTCATGGCTCATACTCTGTATAAATAATGTTTTCATCTGGCTCGCATCTTCCGCAGCATTCTTCGCTTTTCTCAATTCCTCTTCTGAATGCAACAATCGTTTATTCAGTCTGTTTTCTCTATATAAGAAGATAAACACAAATATTAATAAAGCCGCCAATGAAAGAATGAGAATCTGCTTATTATACAATTCTTTCTTCTGCGCCTGAAGCATCAACTCCTTTTTTTCTGAATTCAGTTTTTCCATATTAACCAGAGTCGCAAACTCACTAATGGACTGTTCTTCATTACTCTGTCTGGCAGAATCTTCCAACTGAATATATTTAGACAAATAATCAGCAGCCAGGTCTTTCCTTCCCATAGCCTGATAGATTTCTCCTTTCATACGATAATGTCCGCTACGCAATGCATGTTCATTAAGACGCAATTCTTCTTTTATCAGTGCGTCAGCAGATGCTAAAGCCTTCTGATATTGTTTTGTCTGCTTATAATAGAAGAATTCATTCTCATAATAAAGCTTCTTATTGATATCCAGTTTTTTATCATCTGCAATCAATTTCTCAACCTCTTGTAATATTTTCTTCGCTTTTTCCATATCGGCTATAGCAATATAGTAATGTATATAACCTAATTTTCCGAGAAGGATATGTACACTTGCATTAGCCGTAGCCTCAGCTTTTTTCAGCATTTCGAGTGCCTGAGGAAAATTATTCTGTTCAATATAATATTTTGCAACTTCAGTATAAGAAGGTGAAAGATTGTAATTATCAACATGATAAGTTTCGGTCAGTTCGATTCCCTTCAAACAATACTCAAAAGCCAGGCTTTTCAGATTCTTTATTTCATATATTTGGTATAAGCTATTATAACAATAAAGCAACCCGATCTTACTATCCTTTATTTGGGCATCCTTTAGCATTTCCTGAGCTTCATAAAGAGCTATATTGGTCTTTCCGGTTTTGAGATAATGCAATATCAAACGATTGTTCCAAACAAAATAATAATATTTAAGTTGATTTGTTTTTTCAGCAAAATCCTTCACTATATTCGTATAATGAATAATACTGTCTACATTATTTCCTTGAAAATAGTAATAGTCTAATTTAAGCGCCAAAGCAACAGCCTGCATCCGTAAATCGCCTCTCTCCTCCGACATCTGATACAGCGTATCAGCCATATGAAGCACTTTTAAATTGCTAACATTCTCCTGGCAATACTGAAAATATGAGTATAGTGTGCTATCTACATTAAACTCCTTTTCTTCCTGTGCATAAGCCGTACTGCAAAGAACAAAAGAAACAACAAATAACATTCTTCGGAAGATTGTAGTTCTCATGATTATGTATTGATTAATGACCTGGCTGTAGATTGCAAATATACATCTATTTTTAACGTCCAGATTACAAATTGATTATTTTATTCAAATTATTGTCTACTTTATCTTGTATATATAAGTCAAAATAGAGCAGATCACCATTTTATCAATGAGAACTATTCACGGACATTCTTTCCACTCCTCTTGAATTTCATCATCTCTTCTGAAAGATACATTATTCATCCAAAGCCACTATTTTTTTCACCTTTCCATGCGTTTTTTCAGAAATTATCGTGTACATTTGTGAAAGTATAAACACCCTATAGCTCAGAAATTATGAAAGAAGAAGATAACAGCCGTCTGATCGAAGTATTTTCCGGTTCAAGATGGGAAGCAGAACTTATCAAAGGATTGCTTGAAAGTAATGAAATAGATGCCGCCTTAAAAGACGGCCTTATAACAACAATAGCACCTTATATCAGTCCCACAGTATCCGTTATGGTAAAAGAGGATAACTATGAGCCTGCTATGGAAATTATCAGGAGCCGCAAGAAAGCAGAAAACGATTAAGACGATCGAGTGCTTCGCGAATATTCTCCAATGAGTTGGCATACGAAAAGCGTACGTAGCCTTCTCCTCCTGTACCGAAGTCAACTCCCGGTGTAATGCCTACATGTGCTTGCTCTAAAACTTCAAAAGCAAACTTATAAGAATCTTTTGTAAACTTGCGAGCATCAGCAAATATGTAGAAAGCACCTTTGGGTTCAACGCGGATACCAAATCCCATTTCGCGAAGACGTTGAATCATATAACGTCGGCGTTCGTCATACGTTGCTCGCATCTGCTCCACATCCGGAGCAGCATGGCGAAGTGCAGCGATACCTGCTTGTTGAGCAATACTGGGGGCACAGATAAAAAGATTTTGCTGCAATTTCTGCAATGCTCGCATACACGATTTAGGTGCAATCACATATCCAAGTCGTAATCCTGTCATGGCAAAGCGTTTTGAAAAGCCATTCAATACAAAAGCCTGATCAGTAAACTCCAGAATACTACGGGCACGTCCTTCATAAACCAATCCATGATAAATTTCATCTGAAATGACCGGAACACCCAATGAAGCTATTTCTTTAAGAAACTTATCCTCCAACAATAACCCGGTAGGATTCATTGGTGAGTTAATAAAAATAGCTGCCGTACGGGTGGTGATAAACTTTTTGATATCCTCTATATTATACTGCAGACCATTTTCTTCGCGAAGTGGCACCAATACCGGTTTTGCTTGTGCGGCCAACACAAAATTACGATAACAGGCATATCCCGGATTTGAAAGAATCACCTCACTATCCGGCCGACAAAGCAATAACAATACCAATAGAATTGCCGGTGAAGAACCGGAAGTCACCACAATACAGTCGGGGTCTACCTTCACACCATATTCCCGATAATGGAAATCAGCTATTTCGCGTCTTAATTCAGGGTCACCTAAAGAATGGGTGTAATGTGTTAAATGAGAATCATATGCTTTTTTTGCTGCTTCCGCGACACAGGCAGGCACATCAAAATCGGGTTCACCTACCTCAAGATGGATAATATCAATACCCTGTTTCTGTAATTCATTAGCTCGCTCTAATACGTCCATGACGATAAACGAGGTCATTTGTTCAACCTGAGGATTAGTCTGTTTCATTGGTTTATCTATTTTTTCGGGGTACAAAGATACTATTTTTACAGTATGAATGTTACCAGTGAAAAAGACTTTATTTCTTAGTTCTTCCGGTTTTATGTACGTATTCTTATTTATCCGTAAAAACAAGCACCTATAACTATCATATCGATAAAAAGTTCTATATTTGTACTTCCAAATCGTTAGTAAAAATGAAACAAGAGTTTACAAGAATAGCCGTAAAGGTAGGAAGTAATGTACTGACGCGTCGGGATGGAACATTAGACGTAACACGTATGTCAGCCCTTGTCGATCAGATAGCGGAATTACATAAAACAGGTGTCGAAGTGATCCTCATATCTTCGGGTGCCGTAGCTTCCGGACGCAGCGAAATACGAACGATAAAGAAACTCGATAGCGTAGACCAGCGTCAATTATTCTCTGCTGTAGGACAGGCTAAGTTAATCAATCGTTATTACGAACTTTTCCGTGATCATGCTATACCTGTAGGACAGGTACTGACAACCAAAGAAAGTTTTGGTACCCGCCGACATTATCTGAACCAGAAGAACTGCATGACTGTAATGCTTGAAAATGGAGTAATCCCCATTGTCAATGAAAATGATACCATCTCCGTCACAGAATTAATGTTTACTGATAATGATGAGTTATCCGGCCTGATCGCTTCAATGATGGATACACAAGCTCTTATTATACTAAGCAATATAGATGGCATATATAATGGTTCACCTACAGATCCATCCTCTTCCGTCATCCGCGAAATAGGCCATGGAAAAGATTTGTCCAGCTATATACAAGCCAGCAAATCGAGTTTTGGAAGAGGTGGAATGTTAACCAAAACCAATATTGCCCGTAAAGTAGCAGATGAAGGGATTACCGTAATCATAGCCAATGGAAAACGGGATAATATTCTTGTAGATTTATTACAACACCCTAAGGAAACCCTCTGTACACGCTTCACTCCGTCGAAAGAGCCTGTTTCAAGCGTAAAAAAATGGATCGCCCACAGTGAAGGATTCGCCAAAGGAGAGATACATATTAATGAGCAAGCCACAGAAGTATTGGCTTCGGATAAAGCTGTAAGTATTCTTCCCATTGGTATAATAAAAATCGAAGGTGAATTTGAGAAAGACGATATTGTACGTATTTTCAACTTCGAAGGAGTACCAGTGGGAGTAGGTAAGGCAAATTGTGACTCAGCACAAGCACGAGAGGCGATGGGTAAACATGGAAAGAAAGCAGTGGTACATTATGATTATTTGTATATAGAATAATATGACTTTTAAGAATATGAAGTTAAACGAAACATTTATTGCCGTACAAGCAGCCAGCCGAAAGTTGGCACTACTGAGCGATGAGACGATTAATCAGATATTGAATGCAGTAGCTGACGCAGCCATTGCGGAAACTCCTTCCATTCTAAATGAAAATGCAAAAGATCTTGCACGAATGGATAAAGCAAATCCCAAATATGATCGTCTGAAACTCACAGCAGAACGCCTGGAAGGAATTGCCGCAGATATTCGTAATGTAGCTACCCTTCCCTCACCTTTAGGACGGATATTGAAAGAGACAGTCCGCCCAAACGGAATGAAACTCACCAAGGTCAGTGTTCCTTTCGGTGTTATCGGTATCATTTATGAAGCACGCCCCAACGTGAGTTTCGACGTATTTTCTCTCTGTCTTAAAAGTGGCAATGCCTGTATTTTAAAAGGAGGCAGCGATGCAGACAGTTCCAATCAGGCAATCATAAGCGTTATCCACAAAGTATTAAAACAATTCAACGTAGATACGCATATAGTAGAGCTTCTTCCTGCTGACAGGGAGGCAACCACCGAGCTACTTCATGCAACAGGTTATGTAGATCTCATTATCCCACGCGGAAGTAGTAATCTGATAAACTTTGTACGCGAAAATGCAACAATCCCCGTCATCGAGACAGGAGCTGGAATCTGCCACACCTATTTTGACGAATACGGTGATACAACCAAAGGTGCAGCTATCATCAATAATGCAAAAACACGCCGCGTAAGTGTGTGTAATGCACTCGACTGTGTTATTATTCATGAAAAACGTTTGAATGACTTACCAGCTATCTGCAAGAAATTACAGAATAGTAATGTTACTATTTATGCCGATCCTCAGGCCTATCATGCTTTGGAAGGACATTATCCGGAACATCTGTTAAAGCAAGCTACAACAGAGAGTTTTGGTACGGAATTCCTGGATTATAAAATGGCTATAAAGACCGTGAAAAGCTTTGAAGATGCTTTGGGACATATCGTAGAGTACAGCTCCAGACATAGCGAAAGTATTGTTACAGAAGATAAAGAACGTGCGACCTTATTTTGCAAAATGGTAGACGCAGCTTGTGTATATGCCAATGTATCCACAGCTTTCACAGATGGCGCACAATTCGGACTGGGAGCAGAAATAGGTATCAGTACACAGAAACTACATGCACGTGGTCCTATGGCACTTGAAGAGATCACCTCCTATAAATGGATTATCGAGGGAGATGGACAGACAAGAGAAAACTAAAGATTAATAACTAATAATTAAAAACAGACAGGTATGAAGAAATTTACTTGCGTGCAAGACATAGGTGATTTAAAATCAGCCCTTGCCGAAGCATTTGAAATAAAAAAAGACCGCTTCAAATATGTAGAACTGGGAAGAAACAAAACATTAATGATGATTTTCTTCAATTCCAGTCTGCGAACCCGTCTTAGTACACAAAAGGCGGCACTGAATCTGGGCATGAATGTAATGGTTCTCGATATCAACCAGGGAGCCTGGAAACTGGAAACAGAACGTGGTGTCATTATGGATGGTGATAAACCGGAGCATATTTTAGAAGCAATCCCGGTTATGGGCTGCTACTGCGACATTATAGGAGTACGGTCGTTTGCCCGCTTCGAGAATCGCGATTACGACTATGAAGAAGTGATTATCAACCAGTTTATCAAATATTCGGGACGTCCTGTATTCTCAATGGAGGCAGCTACACGCCATCCGCTGCAAAGTTTTGCCGATCTGATCACAATTGAAGAATATAAGAAAAAGCCTCGCCCGAAAGTAGTTATGACATGGGCTCCGCATCCACGCCCATTGCCACAGGCTGTACCCAACTCATTTGCAGAATGGATGAACGCAACTGATTATGATTTCGTAATCACTCACCCCGAAGGTTATGAACTTGATCCTAAGTTTGTAGGGCATGCCAAAGTAGAATATGACCAAATGAAAGCTTTCGAAGGAGCAGATTTCATCTATGCCAAGAACTGGGCTGGTTATACAGGTGATAATTATGGTCAAATATTAAGTACCGACCGTAACTGGACAGTTAGTGACCGCCAAATGGCAGTTACAAACAATGCATATTTTATGCACTGCCTGCCTGTACGCCGAAATATGATTGTAACAGATGATGTAATTGAAAGCCCTCAGTCTATCGTTATTCCGGAAGCAGCCAACCGTGAAATCTCAGCAACGGTAGTGTTGAAAAGATTACTTGAAGGATTGGAATAATTCCAGACCTAAAAACAACGCTTTTGGTGCAAAACACTTAAACGAGGAAGGAACAAACGGAGTTATAAGACACTGTAATACGAGCCTTCCTCTATTTTTATAAACTACTCCTATCTCCCTCCTATCGGCAACCTGACATCAAATCTCGCCCCTTCTCCGGGCTTCGACCTAACGCAAATTTCGCCATAAAAATGCTCTACGATAGTTTTGCAAATAGCAAGACCTAACCCTGTGCCTTGTACAAAAGAGTCTCCTTTATAAAAACGCTCGAAGATATGCTCGAGTACCTCTTCAGACATTCCATTTCCGGTATCTTCAACAAACAACTCTACCATATCTTCTCCTGTCCGTCGATATCCGATCTGGATACTCCCCACAGGAGTAAACTTCACTGCATTATTTATCAGATTATTCACTACTTGTCCCAAGCGTGCCGAGTCAGCTGTTATCTCCGTATCCTCTTCGGGTAAGTCCACTATTAGTTCTACACCAGATTTCATATTCATCTGTTGCATGCGGGCTATATCAGCGAACATTGCATTTAATGAGAAAGTATAAATATTAAACTCCATTGTGTTCGATTCTATTTTTGACAAATCCAAAATATCTGAAATCAGAAGCATCAGCAACCGCCCGTTTTTATCGATAAGTGCTGCATACTCCTCTACTTCTTCCGGGGTCATCTCAGCCTGCTCACTGACAAGCAAAGTCGAAAACCCTACAATAGCATTGAGCGGAGTGCGAATCTCGTGACTCATATTAGCTAAAAAAGCACTTTTCAACTGATCGCTACGTTGTGCCTTACGAAGAGCATCATTCAGCGTATCTTCAATATCTTTATGACGTTGCGTACTCATACAAATACCCACAATGCGGAATGGAAGATCCGAAAGTTGCCCTACATACGTTGATTGCCCTTCAAACCACTCCCAGCTCCCATCACCCCGATGTAGTCGGAAAGGCACAGGGGCTTCATACAAATTTCCAGTCAGTTGTCCCCCAAGAGCTTCAAAAAGTTCTTTCCGGTCATCAGGATGTACCAGATCAGCATACTGCTCCATAGTTAGCGTATAGTCTTTTGTAGGAATACCCAGATAATCAAAATAGCGAGGATCAATCACCATCAGATTTCGTTCCATATCAAATGACCAGGAAAAAATCTGTGTTTTACTCAAGGCAATATTCAATACATGCCGTTGGGTTCGTTCTTCGAGAACATTGCGCAAATAAAAAACAATTTTCACCAAGCGGCCTTTATCATAAACCCCTACAATTCCCCCTTGTATCAAAAAACTAATATTTGCATGAGGCTCACGAATAAAGCTATTTGTAGAGAATGAAATAGTATGTTGTCCTTGTACTATTTTTTCCAGGAAATGAGGTAATAGATTCACTTTGTCCTGGACCAACTCGATGATATCGGTTATCGGTTTGCCCGCTATCCGGCCCATATCCAGTTGCAGTTCTTCCAACAATAGATTATTCATCCGTTCTATCCTCCCTTCCGGACTGAGAATAAGGATGCTTAGCGGCCATACATCAAACAACTGCCTACTGATGGCATCGCCTACCCGTATCTCTTTAATCACCCGTTGACATACATATAAACGCCATAATGCTATACACAAAAGAACAATAACAATAAATAATGCTGTAACAATTATGAACAGAGCACTATTCTCCCCTACCAGAAAAGGTAAAAAGGCAGGCAAGTAACGTACCTTAAACCGATATTTATTCATACAATAACCTGAGTTGTGTCTGAATACAAAGGTCGTGTTAATCCCGTACCCTAACAACAAATCAAGATGGAAACGATATTCCATTATTCTTATATTATATTCCATTCTGTACAGATTGACCACTTTTAACAGATAGTAAACACACACCAAACAGAATTAACAAGTTATTAACTTAAATAGAGGTCAATATCATGACTTTTGCAACCAAAATAGAGATTTCAGCGTTTAGCAAACAAAAACATGCTTACTCCAGAACTACATATATCTACCGATTTTATCGCCAATGACCATATTGGCAGTGAAACGTTACGGGCATATTGCGCTGAACTCAAAAAGACTAAAGTCGTTATTTTCGCCCTTTGCGTTCAGGGACGCCTCAAAGCAATGATCAATCTGGTACACTATAATATCGGAGCAGGCACAATGATAGCTATTCCTTCGGAAAGTTTTATTCAAATATTAAAAACATCGGACGATATACAGATGCATGTCATTCTATTTTCGCTACCATTCGTTCACGAAACCAATTTAGATAAATCAATTATTGACACGTTCTACATCATCAATGAACATCCCTTACTTCCCTTACCCGAAAAAATATTCAATATCTATACAGATACTTTCTCACTACTGACACGAATTTGTAAAGACGTACCATTTTTGCTGAGTCGTGCCACACTCAAATCAATACTTGAAGCACTCTTACAGGGATTCACAGAACTCAGTCAACGAAAAGCATTGTTACAAGTAGCACCTGTCAACAGGCATTCCGCCATCTATCGGAAGTTTATCCGGCTTGTACAGGAATATCATACACAGCAACACCAGGTACAGTTCTACGCAACAAAAATGGGTATTAAATCAACAACACTTTGTCATATCGTGAAAAAAAAATCAAATGGGCAAACTGCGATGGAAGTTATTAACAGTATTCTGATTTTAGATGCCCGTACCCTATTACGTACCACTCATACTCCCGTTAAAGATATCGCGCTGAATCTCGGATTCAATAATGCAGCATTCTTCAATAAGTTTTTTAAGAGACACGTAGGGATGACACCACAAAAATTTCGCAATGAGAAGAGGTAGTGAAACAACTATTGTAGTTTTAGAATAAGAAAAACCACTGACGGACTCAAATTCTTTCTTGTATAGTTTTGAGTGTATTTCACCACAGAGTAACACGGAGTTTCACAGAGTACTATTTATCTGATGAAACGCGGATTAACACAGACTTCTAAGACCTGCGCAAATATTTGTGCAGGTCTTAGAAGTCTGTGTTTCAATAAAGATTTAAACTCTGTGTTACTCGGTGGTGATTGCTCATTGTCTATTCAGTAATGAAATCGACTAATATACTCAGGAACATATATTAATATCACACATCCCAAGTTTTATTTTACACCAAACTAATGTTATGGAAAAACAATCTTCTTACCATTTCTAATATAAATGCCTCTCTGTGGATTTTTAACCACCCGTCCGGAAAGATCATAAATAACGCCATCTTCATCGGCAACATCATTCAAAGTTTCATTAATACCGGTTGGATTTGAAGAAGTCAGGTTGATATAGAAAAGGTTATTTGAATCCGCTTTAGTTAGTTCATGGGAACCTGCATTAAGTACAGATGTAATGATATTACCAGAAGTACTTACTACTTTGGTGCCATCTATTTTAATATTCGGTGTACTTCCCTCTGCAAATACCAGGGCCAAAATCATTTCTTCTTCTATCGTAAACTTCACAGAAGTAGCACTCTCCAATTTCAAACACCAGGTATAAACCGTACCATTTACAGTTGCTGTACCCTTGTCTTTAGAGTAACTACCGGTTACTGAATAGAATGAGTTTGAAGGCTTTTTATCAGCAGTAAAATAACATGTATAATCACCATCCACAGGAGGTGTAGGAGGAACCGGAGTAGTACCACCACCAGAGGTATCACCAAAAATTCCTACTAAACTGGTGGTATAATTCGTTATCGCTGCTTTCAATGCAGTATTCACGTCAGAAGAAGTATCGTCTACGGCATTATTAAAAGTCCATTCAAAATCACCGTGTTGCATACGCCCTGCACCATACTGTCCGGTAACAATACCAGGCACATCGGTTGCTGCATCGGCTGTATAGGTATACATCTTACTCTTATCCGTATCAAAGTTATTATAAGAAGTACCACCGGACAAAGTTACATAAGAAGCAGGGACAACTTCATCACGAGTTTCTGCTTCGTAGCAGTCAAAACTTGTTGCAGATTGCTTGTGAGTAACAAGTTTGAAATTAGAAGATTTCTCAGCATAAACATTTCCGAAAGCCTTGATCATTCCACCACTTTCTCCGGAGAAAGTTCCATTCTTTACTCCATTAACAATATCTGTTCCCTGCAAAGAAATGAGCATCGGCTTATTAGCATTACGATAATAATTGCTTTCTACAAATACATTCGAACCTGTAGTAGCTCCCACTCCATATTTCGCAATTCCATCAAAATAATTGTTATACACATGTACGGTCATTGTACGTACACGAGGATGCCGTGAATCGGAATGGTCAAACCAATTATGATGATAACTTATAAAATTCTCTCCGCTTTCAGACTTCATTCCACAAAGAGACATTTTTCCTGAATCCCAGAAATGATTATAGGAGAAAGTCATATATTTCGAATTGGTCTTACAGTCCAGAGAACCATCACCTTTTGCCTGGTCAGCAGCACTCCCTGTCTTTCCATAGAAAAAGTCAATATTATGTATCCAACAATTACTATTGTCTGTATCCAAAGACAAACAGTCATCCATGCAAAGCATGATAGCCAGATTCCTAATTTCAACACTCTTACAGTTTCTCAGCAAAATGCCAAACCCACGTATTGTAGCATCATCTCCTACACCTTCAAGTGTAATATTCATTTCACTATCGGCATTCTTTCCTTTAATTTGCAACCCTTCTGCACTACTGGAAAAGTAATCCATATCAGCAGCTTCGATTGTTCCTACAATACGAACAACCAAAGGAGTAGTATCATATCCTTTCTGACGCGCATCAATAATTGCCTGAAGTCCGGTGAATGTTTCAACCTTTCCCTTGCTATCTGTAACAACATCGCAAGTCACTGTTTTGGCAGTTTTAGATGTCACATAAAGAACCTTTGCATTTTCTTTCAGCGTACCATCATCCTTATATGCCCCTACCCCTGAATAATTGAAGTGGGCAAAACCTGCACGGTCATGAGCTTTCACTGCAAATGAAGTAGATTCTGCCGCCATATCCATTTCGGTACCATCCTCATCAACGGGTACAACCTTAAATATATAACTTCCCGGGACAACGCCTAATACATCTGCACGGCCATAAGTGCCATAATCACGAACCAGTTCGGTATCAAGTTTTACATAAGAACCATTTACAGATTTATAATAAACATGATAAGTAGAAGCACCGTCTACTAAATTCCAGGTTACATAACCTGATTCAAACCATCCACCGATCTCTTTAATAGAAACGGCAGCCGAAGAAGCAATCGATACCAATAAGGTAAACACAAACAAAAGTAGAGTCTTGATTTTCATAGTCTCATATTTCACAATTATTATTAGAGAAAGCGTCAGTTTGACGACTGCAAGATTACGGAGAATTAACCCAGTGAATGTGGAATAATAAACTTTTTATGTAGAAAAAACGGTTCGGATGACTTATCTAATAAAGATAGGTCATCCGAACCGCTATAGAAAGACAATAACTATATCATTTTTCAATTACATAGCCGCCTTTATTGATAGAATAAAAGAGTTAATGTTCTATTTCTTTTGCTTCCTGCTGCCAGGCATTAAATCCTTTATCAAGCTCATAGACTTTATAGCCGCGCTTACTTAAAATTTCTGCTGCTTTCTTACTCCTTTTCCCACTACGGCAATAAAGAGCCACCGGTCTCTCTTTCTGAAGCGTAGAATCAGCCATAGCAGCAAATGAATCATCCAGAACATTGATATTTACCGCTCCCGGGATATGGCCTTCCGAATACTCGGCCAACGTACGAACATCCAAACGCTGTACATCATCCGCTTTAATAAAAGAATCAAAATCTGCGACCGATAGTGATTTGAAATCTGCTTTCGGCTGCTGACAAGAGAATAAAGTAGAAATCAAAAGGAAAAAACCTGCAAATAGTTGACTCATCTTTGACATTGTTATACGATTAAAAAACAAATATTATTTTCATTAAAGAGCAGACAAGTAGTTAGTCAACGGATTGGCATACATCAACAATAACTTCTCACGCAGAAATGGAACATCCTTATTGGGAATATCAATCTTACTCAACTGTTGCTCAATATATTTTTCAAAATGTAGTTTCTCTTCCTGCGTATAATGACTGACAAATTCACAAGTACCCGATAATAAATCGTGTGCCACATAGTTTCCCGGATAGATACGATAATTACTATGAATACGTTTATCTATCACAGAAGAGATATGCGAAAACAATTCCGGCTTTGGTAAACTACGATCAAGCTGCTCTAAAACATCATTAATACAAGCAGCTGCCTGAAAATGTACTTTCCCTTTATAACCAAACAATCCGGTCTGCATATTTCTCAAATCATCCTGCGTTGTTTTCTTATATCCCTCAATATCTCTCTTCAACTGAAATTCCTGAGCCTTCAGAAAATCACAAGGATCATACTCATACGAAATGGCAATCGGAGCGATATTTATTTCCATCAACCGATCAATCGTATCTCCCTCTCCTCCCATAGCCAGCATTTTCAAGACACTATCCTGCGTACGGTCATTAGAATCTTTGGCACGTCCTTCACGCTGGGCAATCCAGATGGACTGATTCTTCTCCATAATCGTATAGTGCATATAGCGTGACATACGGGCAGATGATTCTAACATTTGTCGCATAGTCAATGCACGTTGTACTATAAACGACTTATTAACACGAACCAATTTCTTAATCCACGGATAAATCAGCAAATTATCTCCAATAGCGATCTCTACGGTATCCATACCTTGATCTACCAGCAAGATAGAAAGAAAACCCGAATCAAGAATAATATCCCGGTGATTGGATATATAAGTATAAGCCTTCTTTTTATCCGGCAATGCTGTATGATCCAAACTCAAACCATCAGTAAAGTCTTTTGCTATCTTCCATAAAATACCATAGCAGAAGGTCTTCTGAAAATCCAATTTCGTTTTACAAGCACGCATCTTCTGTGCCAGTATTTCAAAAGGCACATTCGGAATGGCACTACAAGCAGCTTTTTGAAATGCCGGATCAGCTATTAGTTCCTCAAATATTTGAGGAAGTTCATCGTCATTGTAAGGACGTATTTCATCAAACTCTGTTGTATTCATAAGCAGCTATAATTTATGAGAAAACTTATTCTCTATTATATCAGTCATCACTTCTTTTATATCCAGTCCGGCAGCACGTACTTGCTGAGGAATAAAACTGGTAGCTGTCATCCCCGGAGTTGTATTAACCTCCAGCAAATTTATTTTATCACCGGCTGTTATGATATAATCTACACGAATAATTCCGGAACAACCCAAAATATCGTAGATAGCCGAAGTCAGGGTTTGTACGCGACGCGTGAGATCATCAGAAATACGGGCAGGAGTAATTTCATCTACCTGACCGTTGTACTTAGCATCATAGTCAAAGAACTCATTGTTGGTAACTACTTCCGTTATAGGAAACACCACCGATTTCTCTTTTGTTTTATAACAACCGCAAGTAATCTCCGTGCCATCCATAAAAGCTTCAATAAGTACTTCCTGCGCTTCATTGAATGCTTTAGTAATAGCGGGCTGTATCTGCTCACGTGTTTTGACCTTTGTTACTCCAAAACTGGAGCCACCCAGACTGGGCTTGATAAAACAAGGTAATCCGATCTTCTCAACAACATCTTCATCCGAGATAGACTGCCCCTGACGAAGCAACAGAGATTCAGAGATACGAACCCCAAAAGCCTTGAGGTATTGGTTACAAGTAAATTTATCATAAGTGATAGCTGCTGCCAATACTCCACAACAAGAGTATGGGATACGCAACATATCGAAATATCCCTGCAAACGGCCATCTTCACCCGGAGTACCGTGAATGGTGATGTAAGCAAAGTCAAACTTCACCTTATCCGTACCGTTTACAAAACTAAAATCATTGCGATCTACGGGTGCTTTCTTTCCGTCGGGCAATTGTACTTCCCAACGGAGTCCTTCCATCTCAACGATATACAAATTGTACTTCTCCTTATCTATAAAGGAATATATTCCCTGTGCACTACGCAGAGATACATAAAATTCGGAGGTATCCCCTCCTGCTATGATAGCAATTGTGCGTTTCATTCTAATTCTCTATTACTTATATAGCCTCTCCACTTCTCTATCAGTTGGGCCATGTCGTCAGGCAACTCTGAAGTAAAGTTCATCTCCTCCCCTGTGACAGGATGAACAAACCCCAGTGTCATGGCATGCAAAGCCTGCCGCGGACAAGTGTCAAAGCAGTTGTTTACAAATTGTTTGTATTTACTAAAATGAGTCCCCTTCAGAATCTCATGCCCCCCATAACGTTCGTCATTAAACAGGACATGACCGATATGCTTCATATGAACTCTGATCTGATGGGTCCGCCCGGTTTCAAGTACACACTCCACCAGAGTGACATACCCCAAACGTTCAAGTACCCTGTAATGAGTTACAGCATGCTTGCCAACTGTTGGATCGGACATTACAGCCATCTGCATTCTATCTTTCGGGTTACGGGCAAGGTTACCGATAATAGTACCCTCGTCTTGTTCTACAATGCCCCATACCAGTGCACGATATTTACGTTTGGTTGTTTTATTAAAGAATTGTATTCCCAAATTGGTCTTTGCATCCGGTGTTTTAGCTATAACCAGTAATCCGGAAGTATCTTTATCTATACGGTGCACAAGACCTACATGCGGGTCATTGGCATCATAGTCCGGATTATCTTTCATATGCCATGCCAAAGCATTCACCAATGTTCCATGATAGTTTCCATGCCCCGGATGCACCACCAGCCCAGGAGGCTTATTTACTACCATCAGGTATTTATCTTCGTAAACGATATTAAGAGGAATATCTTCGGGAATTATCTCATTCTCATAACGCGGACGATCCATCATGACCGTTATCACGTCAAGTGGCTTCACCTTATAGCTGCTCTTTACCGGTTTTCCGTTGACCATCACAAACCCGTCAGCAGCAGCATTCTGAATACGGTTTCGTGAAGCATTAACAATACGTTCAAACAGATACTTATCGACTCTCATCAAAGCCTGTCCCTTGTCTACTACCACCCTAAAGTGTTCGTAAAGCTGGGCATTGGCTTCCTCGCCAACAGGTTCTATATCATCAATATCAGTTTCGATATCGTCCGGCAATTCCTCTATCATACAGTTCGCTCTCTTATCTATAAACAAGTAGGTAAATTTACTTAAAACCAGGAGTCATCTGTCGACACATCCGTAGTTCCTGCCGCATCCTCTACAATCTCAAGAGAATCACTATCCTGAACCTGCGTCTCTCCATCGCCCACCAATAGTGTCAGTGTAGCTCCCACCGGAACTTTATCGCCCATGTTCAATTGGCGCCCTTTATACTTCACACCATATACCCAATCTTTTTCTCCTGAGATCAGTTCATTCTCAGAAAGTTTAAATCCGGCTGCCAGTATCTTAGCCTGTGCCTGACGCACAGAACTATTATCGGCAACATCCGGAACAAGACGCAAAGGAACATCCAATGTATTTATAGTCAAATAGATCGTTCTTCCTTCTTTCACCTTCTGACCGGCAGATGGATTTAATTCCAGGATACTCCCGGCAGGTTTATTTTTCACATAGTTAGAATCCGAGACGACGCATACCAAACCATGATTACGCAAAAGCATTTCTGCCTCTCCCACTGTCATACCCTTGACATCCGGCACCACGACAGCTTCACCGTGACGAGTATAAACATCCAGCCATTTCAACACTCCAAATAACAGCAGAATGACTACTGCCATCATAGCTATCAGGTTTAACCAAAAGTACTTATTGGTCTTGAATGAAAAAAATTCCTTTATCGTCATAAATCTTAGCCGTTAATCCGGGTCAAAGATACAATTTTAAGTACATAGTAGCATAGAGTTTTACAGAGTTTTTAGTTTTCTGACGCCAATAGAACGTAATTAAGCCACATAATAACATTTGCAACTCATTACTACATAGATTCTTTCGTATAGCTTGACATACACAGATACATAGAAAGCCATAACGGAACGATGTATGAGATGCACATCTCGTACTGCACGACATGCACATCTCGTGCTGCTCCACATGCACATCTGGTAATGTACGAGATGCACATGTCGTACATTCTATCCCACCGAACAAAGGAGACTACCCCGTAGAAGAAAGTGAGTTCCCATTAGGGGACAAAAAAAAGAAGTAAAGACAATGCCTTTACTTCTCCAATTTCTTTTTGTACAACTATGTGACTAAAGAGCCTTATGCTTTTACTCCGTTGTATTCGTCAGAAACAGTCAGTTTCTTACGACCTTTTGCACGACGGGCAGCCAATACTCTACGACCGTTAGCTGATGCCATTCTCTCACGGAAACCGTGTTTGTTTTTTCTCTTTCTGTTAGAGGGTTGAAATGTTCTTTTCATTATTATATCTTGTTTTTATTGTTATTATTCTACGTAATCGGGCTGCAAAAATAGGCACTTTTTTTAAATAAACCAAGAGATAACTCATTTTTAGTCAAAAGATTTTGTGTTTTTTGCCGATTTAGATTACTTTTGCACTCGGAAATATCAGTCGATAACTCAATAACATTATAATAATAAAGGATATCAAGTATGATTAATGCTCAAGACATCAAGAACGGAACCTGTATCCGTATGGACGGAAAACTCTATTTCTGCATTGAATTTCTTCACGTAAAACCCGGAAAAGGTAACACTTTTATGCGTACCAAGCTGAAAGATGTAGTAAGCGGTTATGTTCTCGAACGCCGTTTCAACATCGGTGAAAAGTTGGAAGATGTGCGTGTAGAACGTCGTCCTTACCAATTCTTATATAAAGAAGGAGAAGATTACATCTTCATGAATCAGGAAACTTTTGACCAGCATCCTATTGCTCACGATTTGATCAATGGTGTTGATTTTCTGCTTGAAGGAGCTGTGTTAGATGTTGTTTCCGATGCTTCTACAGAAACCGTACTTTACGCTGACATGCCCATTAAAGTTCAGATGAAAGTTACTTATACAGAACCGGGTATGAAAGGTGATACAGCTACCAACACCCTGAAACCTGCTACAGTAGAATCCGGTGCTACAGTACGTGTTCCATTGTTTATCAACGAAGGTGAAACAATTGAAATTGACACACGTGACGGTTCTTACGTAGGACGTGTGAAAGCATAACAAAAATATTTCATTTATACCACAAACGGTAAACCAATTGCAAGATAACCGCAATTAGTTTACCGTTTGTTGTGTTTATGCCCCGCTTAATCATTATATTTGCCTATCAAATAAAAACCTTTTTAATTTATAACAAAATGAAGCGATTAATGTATGTATTATGCTTTGTCCTGATATCCGTCGTTGCACACGGGCAAGCAAAGTATGTGTTCTATTTCATAGGAGATGGAATGGGGGTAAATCAGGTGAATGGTACAGAAATGTATCGTGCAGAATTACAAAACGGACGCATCGGTGTAGAGCCATTACTTTTTACACAATTCCCGGTAGGTACTATGGCCAGTACTTTTTCCGCAACAAATTCCGTAACCGACTCATCGGCTGCCGGTACAGCCTTAGCTACAGGTTCTAAGACCTACAACGGTGCTATCGGAATGGATGATCAAAAGAATCCCCTGCAAACCGTAGCTGAAAAAGCCAAAAAGGCCGGTAAAAGAGTCGGAATTGCTACCAGTGTAAGTATAGACCATGCTACTCCGGCTGCTTTCTATGCGCATCAACCCAGCCGCAGTATGTACTATGAAATTGCAACAGATCTGCCCAAAGCTGATTTTGATTTTTATGCAGGATCGGGGTTCCTAAAACCAACTACAACAGCTGATAAGAAAGAAGCACCCAGCATTTTCCCAATGTTTGAAGAAGCAGGTTACACACTGGCACGTGGCTACAATGACTTTAAGGCGAAAGTTCCTCAAGCAAAAAAAATGATCTTAATCCAGGAGGAAGGTGCTGATGTTTCATCTCTCCCCTATGCCATCGATCGTAAAGAAGGAGAGCTGACTTTAGCACAAATTACAGAAAGCGCAATTGAGTTTCTTACGAAAGAGAAAAACAAAGGTTTTTTCCTGATGGTCGAAGGTGGAAAAATAGACTGGAGTTGCCACGCCAACGATGCTGCTACCACATTCAATGAAGTGATTGATATGGACGAAGCAATCAAAGTAGCTTACGAGTTCTACAAAAAACATCCCAAAGAAACACTGATCGTAGTGACAGCGGATCATGAAACAGGTGGTATAGCCCTTGGTACCGGTAAATATGCACTGAACCTGCAAGCGCTTCAATATCAGAAAAACTCAGCAGACATGCTTTCTACACAAATCAGCGAACTAAGAAAAGCTAAAAACAACAAAGTATCCTGGGAAGATATGAAATCGTTCCTGGCAGAAAACATGGGATTCTGGAAAGAAATACCTATTTCCTGGGAACAAGAAAAGAAATTGCGTGACGAATACGAAAAGTCATTCGTAAAGAGCAAGGTGGTATTCGAAGAAAGTTTATATTCGAAGAGCGAACCAATGGCTGCACGCGCCAAAGAAGTGATGGATGAAATCGCAATGATCAACTGGGCCAGCGGCAGCCACTCAGCCGGTTATGTTCCGGTATTCGCCATTGGAGCTGGTTCACAACTTTTCGGAGGAAAAATAGATAATATTGAAATTCCAAAACGAATAGCAAAAGCCGGAAGGTATTAATAAAAACAAAAGTCCTCTGTTCAAAGTTAGAGGACTTTTGTTTTTTATACACTGATAAGGTATAACACATTATATTATCCAAAAGAAAATTCATATCTACTACTTTGTTCAGATATGACCATATTGTCTCCTCTAAGTTCAACGCTTATTTTTTTATCTCTTGCCAGCCATCCTAAAATAAACGCGAAACTTTCCCGATCAATTCTCATGTGAGCGGAAGACAGCTTACTAAACAACTCTCGGGTGTTAATCTCACGGGTTTCCCTCAATATGCGCCCAATCTTAGTCAACGCACTATTAAAATCTTGCTCGTTCATAGTTCTCCGTTTTTAAGTTAAACAATATATTATTCTATCGCAGAATCTATAAATGACAAATAAATCATCTCCGATTTATTTGAACAGAACCTCCCTTATTTAAAGCAAATATACCATTTTAAATTATAAAATCAAACTTTTAAGCCCTATTTTTGTTTAATTCATAAGAAAACAAAGCTTTTTATAAATTGAATGCTATATCCTTTTATCTATAAAAACGTAACTAAAAGAAAAATAAACGAAGCATTATAATTGTGTTTCCCCCTCAATATAATTTTCCAGAAACAGATTCTCACCATCAAATACAGCATACGAGAAGTAATTAATCCAATCCCCTAAAATCAGTATACGAGCGGTAGCACTAAGCATCAGGTCAAGTTCTATATGCCGGTGTCCATAAATAAAATAATTAATATTGGGGTGACTTTTGAGATATTCTTTTGTATAAAGTACCAGATGTTCCTTATCTTCACCCATATAATCAGGTTCTTTCCCATCCTCACGCTTCATCCGGCTATGCTTTGCCCAGGTTAACCCCAAGTCGATACTCCACCTCGGATGAATCATCGAGAAAAGAAACTGTAATGTCTCATTATGAAACATGGCACGCAAGAACTTAAACTTTTTATCCGGATCGCCCAAGCCATCTCCATGAGCAAGATAAAACTCCTTTCCATAGATTTCAGTGGTCAGTGGTTTTCGGTGAATAATAGCCCCACACTCCTTAGTCAGATAATCTCCACACCAGATATCGTGATTACCAGTAAAGAAATGCACTTCCACTCCCATATCTGTCAATTCCGAGAGCTTTCCCAAAAAACGAGTATATCCTTTGGGAACAACCAGTTTAAACTCATACCAGAAGTCAAACATATCTCCCAACAAATAGATAGCAGCAGCCTTATGCTTGATACTATCCAGGAAATTCACTAACCGTCGCTCCTGTGTACGACCATGCTCGATAGCACGAGAGCCCAAATGAGCATCAGAAAGGAAATAAACGTTTTTCATAAAGTAGATGTATTTATATTCAGTGTTTTTATACTAAAGAAATCCCAATTCCAGTTTTGCTTCTTCACTCATCATATCCTTATCCCATTCCGGTTCAAAAACCAGATTGATGATAGTTGAGGTCACTCCTTCTATCGATTCTACCCGCTGCCGGACATCTTCCATAATAAAATCGGCTGCCGGACAGTTAGGTGCAGTCAGTGTCATATCAATAGCCACCTCACCTGTTTCAGATACATCTATTTTATAAATAAGTCCCAAATCATATATATTGACCGGAATTTCCGGATCAAATACAGTCTTGAGCATGTCTACTATTTTTTCTTCTATTTCAAACTTTGTCATAGTTGAGAGTTTTATTGATTACTTACACAAAAATAATGCTTTTCTATATAGAAAGGTTTATAGCGCCCCTCTTTTTATGTACTTTTGTTAATTATATGAATCAGCGGTTCAATTTCTATTTTAACCTGATCAGCTTCTTTCCAAATGAGTCTTGCATTGCCATCGTTCTCTTTTCCCGGCATTGATAAAGCCCCAACTCGTAGAGCAAGATATAGAGTCTCTGTGCGTAAGGTTGTTTTACATGTAAAACAATGCTGTATACCGGAAAAAGGAGTATCCCTTCCTGAGAAAGACAAAGTACAACACCGGACAAGGATAGCCATATGGCCTGGAAGCACTTCCGCCACTCGGAGATGTGTTTGGCACAACCACTGATTCGCATTAATTATAAAGTCATCCTATTCCTTTATATCAGCCCCTCATCTGCGAAACTATAGTATTTGCCATCACAAACAATCACATGGTCTATCAATTTAATATCTATGGATTTGGCAGCATTGAATATTCGCTGTGTCAGCACCTGGTCTTCCTGGCTGGGATGAATATTGCCCGATGGGTGGTTATGAACTACGGCAATCTGGGTAGCACGTTGCAACAATGCTTCCCGAAGAATAGACCGCACATCCACAAACGTTCCGGCGATACCTCCTGTACTAATCCGGACAGAACCAATTACTTTGTTTCCCTGATTTATCAGCAATACCCAGAACTCCTCAAGCGCAAGATCGCACATCAACGGATGAAATACCTCATAGATATCTTTAGAACAACGAATCACGGCCCGTTCTTTTATTTCCTGTAACCTGCGCCGTTTGCCAAGTTCCAGAGCAGCCATAACAGTAATACTTTTGGCCGGTCCAAATCCTTTAAAACGAGAATAATCACGCACTTCCCAACGAGCAAGTTCATTCAAATCGTTGTGGCAGGAAACAAGTATCCGCCGCATCAGTTCAACAGCACTCTCTTCTGTATTTCCCGATCCGATAAGGATAGCCAATAACTCAGCATCACTCAGTGCATCAGCTCCTTTCACCATCATCTTTTCACGTGGACGGTCTTCTTTGGCCCACTGACAAATAGTAAGTTTTTGCGACTCTTTCATTTATAGAAGTTTTTCCGAAATGCTTCGAACTCACCACGTTTCAAGATACAACGCTGCCACCAGGCTCTCCAAAAGCCGCTCCCATAGCCAATGAGCTGTATAAAGGAGGCGGCAACCGAATAAATGCCAATACGGAAACTACGGTTCTGAACAGTAGAATCCATACAGACCAATAAAGCATAAAGAACAATAGGCAGCAGACTAAATAGGCAAAACGGAGTACCAATAAGCAGTATTACTACTCCCAAAGTAAACACAGCAGGAAGCAAATGTACCAGTTTCAATGATTCCGGATATTTTTTATAAAGATTGATACGGGCAATACCCGAATTATGTACTTGCTTGAAGAATTTCCTCAAATCCGTACGCCGCTTATGATATACCCAGGCACCCGGAAAGAGTCTGCAACGGTATCCTTCTTTAAAGATACGGATACTAAAATCAATATCCTCACCAAACCGCATTTTAGAAAAGCCACCTAAAGCCTGGTATACCTCCCGTCTCACTCCCATATTAAAGCTGCGCGGATAGAACTTGTCCATCTTCTTTTTCCCGCCGCGAATGCCTCCGGTAGTAAAGAAAGAAGTCATGGAATAGTTAATCGCTTTCTGAATATCCGTAAAGGAGTCATGAGCACGATCGGGACCTCCGAAAGCGTCTGCCGGAGCTGTCTTCAATTCCGCTTCTATTGCATCGAGATACCCTTCAGGAAGAATACAATCAGAATCTAATATTATCAGATACTCACCCTGACTTCGTTCTGCCCCATAGTTACGGGTTTGCCCCGGACCGGAATTCGTTTTTTGGTAATATTTCAAATCAAGGACAGCCTTATATTTCTCAGTCACTTCCAGACATGGTATGGTAGACCCATCTTCTACTACTATCACCTCAAAATCTTTGAAACTTTGATCTGTAAGACTTTGCAACAGTTCATCGACCTCATCGGGACGATTGTATACGGGTATGATAACGGAGTATCTCATAGTTATTGTTTTATCTATATTGCAAAGATACATCATTATTTTAATAAAAACGGGGCTACTCCTAATTAGGATAGCCCCGGTCTGTATATTATCTGTTTTACAGATTATTTACTCACAACAGTCATTGTGTCTGATGCAATCAGTAACTCTTCATCCGTAGGAATAACTACTACCTTTACCTTTGAATCATCTGAAGAGATGATAGCTTCTTCACCACGCACTTTATTCTTTTCGGCATCTATCTTCACGCCCATGAATTCGAGTCCTTCGCATACACCGGCACGGCAACTTGCCTGGTTTTCACCCACACCACCTGTGAAAAGAATAACATCTACACCACCCAAAGCAGCAGCATATGCACCAATGTATTTCTTAATGCGATAGAAATACATATTCTCTGCCAGAATTGCTTTCGGGTTTCCTTCAGCTACGGCAGCTTCCAATTCACGCATATCACTTGATACACCAGAGATACCGAGTACTCCGCTCTTCTTGTTGAGCAGATTAGAAACACCTGTCGTAGTCAAGCCTTCTTTATCCATAATGAAAGTCACTGCACCGGCATCAATGTCACCACTACGTGTCCCCATCATCAAACCCTCCAATGGAGTAAGTCCCATCGTAGTATCGATACATTTGCCATCTTTGATAGCAGCAATAGAACCGCCGTTACCGATATGGCAGGTAATGAGTCTCAAGCCCTCTGCTTTAATACCCAAGTATTCACATACACGCTGTGAAACATAACGATGAGAAGTTCCGTGGAAGCCATAACGGCGCACACCGTATTTCTCATACAGTTCGTAAGGCACAGCATAAAGATATGCATAATCCGGCATTGTCTGATGGAAAGCCGTATCAAATACACCCACCTGAGGAATATTAGGAAGGATAGCTGAGACAGCATTTACACCTTTCAGATTAGCAGGATTGTGAAGCGGAGCCAAATCATTGCAAGCCACAAAAGCTTCCAACACCTCTTTGTCCAGCAATACAGATTTGCTGAAACGTTCGCCTCCATGTACCATACGATGACCTACCGCATCAATTTCATCCAAAGACTTAATCGCACCATATTCCGGGCTAACCAAAGTATTAAGAATGAATTCTACTCCAACTGTATGTTCGGGAATATCTTTTTCAAGTATTTTCTTCTCTCCGTTCGGCAAAGTAAGTTTCAGGAATGAACCTTTCAAACCTATCTTTTCGATACCACCTTGTGCAATCACTTCTTTGCTGTCCATGTCGAACAGCTTGTATTTAATGGATGAACTTCCACAGTTCAATACTAATATTTTCATTTTGATTTCGATTTTAAAATTATTTCGCCTTCTTGGCAGCAATAGCCTGATTAGCAGTAATAGCAATCATTCTGTAAACGTCTTCGATAGAACAACCGCGTGAAAGATCATTCACCGGACGAGCAATACCCTGAAGAATCGGTCCTACTGCATCGGCATGGCCCAGGCGCTGAACCAGTTTATAAGAAATATTACCGACTTCGAGACTCGGTACTATCAGCACATTAGCTTCACCTGCAACCGGAGATCCCGGTGCTTTACTTGCACCCACTGAAGGAACTAAAGCGGCATCTGCCTGCATTTCACCATCAATATTTAACTCAGGAGCCATTTCTTTGGCCAATCTTGTTGCTTCTACCACTTTGTCTACTACCTCATGCTTTGCAGAACCTTTGGTTGAAAAGCTTAACATAGCTACCTTCGGATCTTCAATTCCTGCAACAGCCTGTGCTGTACGAGCTGTACAAACTGCGATCTGAGCCAGCTGAGCAGCATCGGGAACCGGAGTTACAGCAACGTCTCCCATTACAAGCAGACCATTCTGTCCACACTCAGGTGCATGTGTCAACATCAGCATTGCACCAGACACAGTAGTGATACCCAGGCTTGTTTTAATAATCTGAAGAGCAGGACGAAGCACATCACCTGTTGTATTACGTGCACCGGCCAACTGACCATCAGCATCTCCGTTTTTAATGATAAGACATCCCAGATACAATGGATTGAGTACCAATTTACGGGCTTCTTCAATAGTCATGCCTTTTTTCTTCCGAAGCTCGCACAACAATTGCGCATATTCTTCTTGTTTCGCATGATTTTCCGGGTCAATAATAGTGGCCTTACTGATATTTCCCAATCCCCACTTAGCAGCAGCCTCATGAATTTCATCCGGATTACCCAGAAGAATAAGGTCAGCAACTTCATCTGTCAAAATCTGATTGGCAGCTTTCAGAGTACGTTCTTCTGTACCTTCAGGAAGAACAATGCGTTGACGATCCGCTTTCGCACGTGCAACAATAGAGTTAATTAAATTGAGCATAGATATTTAATTTTATGTATAATTCTGGTAGTAGGTGTTATTCACGCCGCAAAAGTACACAATTTTGCAATATCTACATTGCAAAACGGGGCGTTTTTACGCCCCGAATATACAATTATTATAATATTTAACACTAACGAATGATTTGCGGAGAGACTTCCTTAAACTGTTCCATACACATTCCGATAGAAGCACCGATATAAGTAGGATCACAAATCAGGTATTTGGCACCATCGTCCAACACCACATAATCACCGGGAATCTCCTCCGTAAAACGGACTGCTGAAGCAATATGATTGGGATAATCGAGTAAAACAGCATCCAAGCCTAACAAATCTTTCACTAAAGTAGAATACAAGATAGCACGGTCTTCACAGTCACAAGCCGGATAAAAAAAGTTTTCGTCCAGGAAGAAAGGTTTCTCATAACCAAACTGTGCCCCATCGGTCTGATATTCAAAACCTGTCTGTACAAACTCTATAAGTATATTAGCAGCCTCTCGCTGAGATTTACCTTTGATAGCTTCTTTCAGAGGAGGATACAAAGTTGCTTTTAACTCTTCACTCATAGGAGTGTGATAATATACCGACACATCACACTGCGGATAGCTCTTATAAAATTCGATCAGGTTCTTATTAACCACCGTCTCCACTTTTACCGAACCGGATTTAGGAGATATGGCTTCTGCATATTCAACCATATTAAACTCAGGCGCCGCATCGATAGAAAGAGAAACATAATTCTTTGCATTCGCAAAATCCTGCTTATAGGTATAAACTCCCATCGGCCCATTCTGCTTTTCCGCATCAAAGACATAATACTTGGTACCCTCCAATATTATATAAGGTATACCATATAATGCTGCGGCAGGTGCTACCATCAGTTTCAGTTTTTCGTTAATCTTGGAAAGGCGTACTTTATATCCCGATTTATTCAGAATAAACATTTGAAAAAAAGCAATATCATCTTTCTGCTGTTCACCATAAAGCTGTTCGCCAAGCTTCTTAGTAAACAACAAATACCCCCAGTCACTCATCTTCTTCTCTTCACGCAGAGTCATGCAGTCCTTTATCAATTGTTCATGATCCGCTTTACAAAGCTGGCTCCACGCATCGGCAACATCTGCTTCCCGATTCCCAGCCAATGCAAGATTTTCGATTGCATCAGTTGCCACATTAAAGGAAGAACCGTAAAAATCAACAGGCGTCCGACGTACAGGACTCTCTGATTCCGGTACCACCGGAATATCTATTTTCACGGGAAGATAGGGCCGCCCCGGAATATACACTCCTGGTACAGGTTTATCCGTAATAGATGGTAAAGCGGGTTTCTTTATCTCAACCGGTTTCCCTTCAAGAGTAGGCCTTTCCATTCCCGGTATTCTTGGAGGAGCCGGTTTAATTTCAATGGGTGCTTGTGACCGTTTACCATCAAATACCGGTTGTTTGACAGGTTCAGGACGTACCGGCGCTTCTACAGCATCAAATGCCTCAAACTTAGTCCACGCTTCTCTAAGAAAAGTATCAAAGTCGGCATCTGCCTTATTTTTAAAATCATTAAACTCTTTCTGTTGCTGCTTTTGAAAACTATCAAATTCCTTTTCAAAGTCAACATCTTGCGCCATTGCCACCGGAACAGCCAATAGCCCAATCACAAAAGGAAAAATACACTTCATCTTATTCATCTGCGTATTGTTTTTAGTAACCAGCGACTCATTATTATCCTACTTAATCAACACCATCTCATAGAAAGCACAACGCTGGTTGACCGGGATTGAATAGACCCATTTCAGCACATTCTGATAAGTAACCACTTCTGTAAAAGGAATATTCTCTTTAGTAGCTACCATCATAATGTTGATCTTCTCATTGTCTTTACCCGGCTGTTTTTCCATAAGATAATCCACTGCATTACTGAAAGGAATCTTATACTCCTGCCCTGCTTTGAGCAGATTGTTTGCCTCGTATGTATTGGGATACAGCAATGCTCCTCCCGTACTGTCAAACCAGAAAAATTTAAGATAAGAATCCGTTCCATGCACCGTCAGCCGGCACGTAAACGCATCCCCTTCCTTATAAAGGGTTTCCACCCCCTTCACTTCAAGTGCATAGGCATTATCAGGTTTGGCATTCTTCTGCACAGTAGCATCAATCGTCACTACTTTATAAAGGCTACGGGTATCTGTGTCCCATATCTCTTCTATTTTTTTATGGGTAACATTTATCATGCCCCCAATAGCAAGCACACTCATCTGTGAGTATGCCTCATGAAACTCTTGCCCGTCATTCTGAGTTATCTGCCCGAAAACCGACCAGACGTTTTCCATCACCCCAGCTTTCTGTAAAGCAGCTTTCTTGGCTTCCATAAAAGCGCGCTCCTCAGCTTGCTTCAAAGTGATCTCTTCACTGACCTGCCAACGCCCCTGTACCCCTTTCACCTTAACAATGTCCTGGGCACAAAGGCTTCCGGCAGATATCAACAATAAAATAGCTATAACTCCGAGTAGCCTATTTATTCTCATTCAAATCTTTCCCTTTTTAATAATCGATCTTTAATATCCTAACTTATCCAGTTCTTTGGCCAGGTCTTCCGACTTCTTTGCCAATTCGGCACGTACTGCACTAATCGCAGCCTTATTCGCAGATTCCAGGCTATACCCAAGTGTTACCATCACCTCTACATTTTTGTTTTCAAGCGTTCTATATACTTCTACCAATGGCGTGATACGTCCCAAAGTAGCCGAAATCACACTTTTACTGGCAGCAACTACACTTGAAAGACTGGCAGCTTCTTCCTGTCCCATATCATCATTGGCCACTTTTGCCTCAATCAGCTGAGACACTTTTGTTTGAATCTGCCCCGCAAGTTCTATCTTGGCAGCATTGGTTGCCTGCAAAACAGCAGAAGACTGATTACCACCAATAGCTCTTGAAGAAGCAACATACCAGAACGGAGTTCCGTCCGGAGTCATTTCTGCCTGCTTCTGCCACGCATTCTCTATCTGCTTATCTAATGGTAATTTCCCAATTGGAGTTTTAAACCCTTCTTTTGTTAATTTCTTAGCTTCTTTACGTGCATCTTTAAGTGCCTTTTTTTTCAGTTCATTGTTCAAAACTTTCTCCTGTTTTGCCATTGTTTTGTAGTCTTTCTTGGTAGCCTTTTCTTGTGCAAAGGTATTTACAGATAACATCAGGGCAAAAACCGTGAAAACGCTGATTAGTAAGTTCTTCTTCATATTCGTCTTGTTTTAGTAGTTAATATTCGTTTTTTAAATCGGACATTGATATTTGCAAAAATATATATATTTTCCTTTCTATTCCTTTTTTCATTGTTTTTTTTCATACAATTGAATGGTTAAAATAATTTCTTCACGGAAAACAGTGACAACTCTCCTACTTATTTCATAACTTTGCACCGTTTTCAAATTCAATAGGTATAAAATATGATACGTCAGTGTGCCATTTTATTTGGCTGTTTGGCTTTGGGTGAATTGATTGTTTTTCTCACGGGAATTAAGCTCCCGTCCAGCATCATAGGAATGTTGCTGCTCACCCTGTTTCTGAAATTGGGTTGGATCAAGTTGCATTGGGTGCAAGGTATGTCCGACTTCTTAGTTGCTAATCTGGGATTCTTCTTTATTCCACCAGGAGTTGCCCTTATGCTCTATTTTGACATCATTGAGGCACAATTCTGGCCGATAGTAGTTGCAACCCTTATCAGTACCATCCTGGTGCTTGTTGTCACCGGATGGGTTCACCAATTAACACGTAAAATCAAATGAATTATTTAGAAAATGAATTCTTCCTGTTGGCTATCACCTTCGGGATTTACTTCTTTGCCAAGTTACTGCAAAAGAAAACGGGATTTCTTTTGCTGAATCCTATTCTACTCACTATAGCCGTCCTTATCATTTTTCTGAAAATAACCCATATCAGTTATGAGACCTACAATGAAGGCGGCCACCTGATTGAATTCTGGCTTAAACCGGCAGTAGTAGCGCTGGGCGTACCCCTGTATTTGCAGTTGGAAACGATCAAAAAACAATTGCTACCCATATTATTATCACAGTTGGCAGGCTGTTTTGTCGGAGTTGTTTCCGTTGTACTGATAGCCAAACTAATGGGAGCTTCACAAGAAGTTATTCTCTCTCTGGCTCCGAAATCCGTAACCACTCCTATTGCCATGGAAGTAACCAAAAGCTTGGGAGGTATTCCTTCGCTGACAGCAGCAGTAGTAGTCTGTGTCGGATTACTGGGGGCTATACTCGGATTCAAAACAATGAAACTGATGCATGTAGGTAGTCCGATAGCCCAGGGATTATCCATGGGAACCGCTGCTCATGCGGTAGGAACCTCCACTGCGATGGATATCAGCAGTAAATATGGAGCGTATGCCAGTCTGGGATTGACATTAAACGGAATATTTACTGCATTATTAACTCCAACAATTCTCCGATTATTAGGTCTTCTCTAACAAAAACGTCCTCTAATTGTTATATTATTAAGCGAAATGCAAAATAGATTTTTATATGATAAATTTTAAGGATATTACTATCCAGGACAAGGATACCATTACATCTTACACGATGAACAGTAGTCGCCGTAATTGCGACCTTTCTTTTTCCAACCTTTGCAGTTGGAGATTTCTGTATAACACCCAGTTCGCCATCATTGACGATTTCCTGGCATTCAAATTCTGGGTTGGAGACGAACTGGCCTATATGATGCCTGTCGGAAAAGGAAATCTGAAAAAGGTACTGGACATGCTCATTGAAGACGCAAATCAGGAAGGGCAACCGTTCTGTATGTTAGGCGTGTGTTCATGTATGAGAGAAGAACTCGAGGAGATTATGCCGGGACAGTTTACATTTACTGCCGACAGAGACTATGCCGATTATATCTACCTGCACACCGATCTGGCTACGCTAAAAGGAAAAAAATTCCAGTCGAAGCGAAACCATATCAATAAATTCCGAAATACATACAGCAACTATGAATGTACCCCTATCACTCCTGATCGTATTCAGGAATGTTTAGATCTGGAAGCCGAATGGTGTAAAGTGAATAACTGTGACCAACAGGAAGGTACCGGTAATGAACGTCGTGCCCTGATTTATGCATTGAATCATTTCGAAGCATTAGGGTTAACAGGTGGGATACTTCACGTCGACGGCAAGATCGTTGCATTCACTTTCGGGATGCCTATCAACAAAGAGACTTTCGGTGTACATGTAGAAAAAGCTGATACAACAATTGACGGGGCTTATGCCATGATCAACTATGAATTTGCCAATCACATCCCCGAACAATATATCTACATTAACCGCGAAGAGGATTTGGGTATTGAAGGTCTGCGAAAAGCCAAACTATCCTACCAGCCCGTTACTATTCTGGAGAAGTATATGGCATGCTTTAAAGAACATCCCCTGGAAATGATTAAATGGTAAAATAAAGAAATGACCAAACAACAGATAAAAGCTTTGTGGAAACTTTGTTTTGACGATAGCGATGCGTTCATCGATATGTATTTTCGCCTGCGTTATAATGACGAAGTAAATATTGCTATAGAAAGTGGTAAGGAAGTAGTCTCTGCACTTCAGATGATACCCTATCCTATGACTTTTTGTGGCGAACAAATCCAGACCTCATATATCTCCGGTGCTTGTACCCATCCCGATTTCCGGGGAAACGGAGTCATGCGTGAGTTACTTTCACAGGCATTTGCACGTATGAGGTATAATCGCGTAGTTCTTAGTACACTAATCCCCGCAGAGCCCTGGTTGTTTGATTATTATGCGCGTATGGGGTATATGCCTGTATTTCGTTATTCGGAGAAAAAAATATCACAATGGGACATAAGTCCTGTGCCGGATATCTTCATAACGAAATTAGCAGATGCCGATGAAGAAGTATATCAATATCTCGATAAAAAAATGTCTAAGCGCTCTTGCTGTATTCAGCATACTTTTAGTGACTTTAAAGTAATTTTTGCAGATCTGCTTATCAGTAAAGGCACATTCTACATAGCTACCGTTCAGGAGCAGATAGCAGGCATAGCCGTTGTTTATCCGAATGGTAATGGATTACAAATAAATGAATTGCTGACAGAAAACAGCGAAATTGAAAAAGCATTGCTCTATCATATCCGGCAGGAAGCAGGTACCGACGCTATAACAATGATTACTCCCCCTATGGCTGCCGAAGAACAATATCCCCTCGGCATGGCACGTATCATTGATGCCAGAACTATTTTACAGTTCCATGCGGCCTTGCATCCGGAAATTGAAATGAACATAAAGCTAACAGACGAACAATTGGCTATAAATAATGGCTACTACTACCTTTACAAAGGAAAATGTAAATTCAGTAAAGAGCGGTTGTTAGGTAGCCACCGGCAATTGACCATCGGGGAACTATGCGAAAAGCTCCTCTCTCCATTACAACCTTATATGAGTTTAATGCTGAATTAACAGCTATCATGCAAAGCATTATCTACTAATCCTTTCGTACTCTTCTTTAGATTTAAGGATACAGAACATCCGGATGTTGTTAAGCAAAACACCCGGATGTTCTGATTCACAACATGGGGATGTTTTCACCGACAACATCCCCATGTTATTGATTCTTTCCATTTGATTTATTACAGGCAGAAATAGGGTAGTCTGATTGTATGATAAGTATTGGTTTACACACTTAAAGTAGTAAACACGGTAGTGATCATATAAAAGAGAGCATCCTGCACACCTCTCAGCTTTTGTCATTGAAATGCCAAGAAATAGTGTACAGGATGCAAGTGTGCTTCGGAAAGATTTGTATAAGATTAATTTAGAGTCCGCTAAAGTCTACCCCTTCAAAGACCAATGACGGGATACGCCAGGATGAAGACAACCGCGGATCGTTTCCTGTTTCGGACAACGACGACCAGAGAGTCAACATATTACCAGTCACATTCATTTCGGATACAGGCTGTGTCAGCTTCCCATTTTCAATAAGGAACCCTTCGATACCATACGAAAAGTCTCCTGTAGAACTATTACAGTTCCCCCCATTAAAGCCTGTCACAAGAATTCCATGGTCCACTCCGGCTACCAGCCCGTCGAGATCCTTTAAGCCCGTTTGCATGACCAGAATAGAGGGTGAGTTAATAGTTGGAGAAACTCCCATCTTTCTGGCATTATAGGTATCAATAAAATAAGTTTTCAACACTCCATTCTCAAAAACCGGACGTCGTTCTGTTGCTACGCCTTCACTATCAAAATAGCGGGCGCCAGATGCCTGTTGCAGATGCGGTTCGTCTATTAATGTCATCTTATCGGCCAGTACTTTTTCGTTAAGTTTATCCAGCAGGAAAGAATTTTTCTGCTGAAGAGAAGATCCATAAAGAGCATCTACCAAGGGACTTAGTAGCTGACTGACATTCATTGGATCCACCACCATCGTATATTTACCGGATGTCGCTTTTCTTTGTCCTACCTTACGCAAGACGCGTTCCAGAGCTTTCTGCCCGACGCCTTCTTTCACCAGTTTATCAAAATAGAGTGATGATTCATACCAACCAGCAGAAGGGCGTGCCTCTCCTTCGCCCTTTATTGCAACCTCGGCATAAAGAGAATACCAACTTGATTTTGTTTCTCCTTCAAAACCATTACTGGTGATCCGGTATCCAAAATTATCTCCATCGCTATAAGAAGAGCTGACAGAAATAATACGGTCATCTCTACCCAGTGCCTCTTCGGCAACCGCTTTTGCCAATGCTACTTTATCATCGGGACGGATGGAAGAGAATTTCGCATCCAACAACTTCAAATCGGGGCTTCCCCCTTTATAATAGCGGGAAGCATCCGGCAATACACGTGCCTCATCCTTTGCCAGATAACGGGTAGAGTCAATACCATTCTTTATAAATGTTTCAAGTTCTTTCTTATCCAGCCGATTGGTAGAATAGGTTCCATAGCGTCCGTCTACATATAAGAAAATGGTCAGGCCATTTTCCGAAGCCTGCTGTAAACGGTCCATTTTGGCATCACGCAACTCAAAAGAAGAGTTTGATCCGGCATAAAGATTCACTTTTGCTTGCTGACAACCATTCTTCAAGGCATAATCCATTGCCCATTGTGCCAGTTTTTTATTGCTATCTGAAATCATAAGAGTTGAAAGTTGAGAGTCGAAAGTCGGGAACTAAATATATATCTTTACCACATTCCGCGAAGTTTCAACTTTAATTTTTAATTTCTAATTTTTAGTTCTCACTGTTTCCTCAGTTTTCTCCTCCAACGGTCAGTTTACTAACCAACGCCGAAGGCATACCACAAGTCACCGGACAAGATTGTCCATCCTTTCCGCAAGTCCAGGTACCATTATCAATCTTGTCATTATTAGCCACCATAGTAATATCTGCCAATGCTTTCGGACCATTCCCGATGATATTGATATCTTTAATGGGTTGTGTCAATTTTCCATCTTCGATCAGATAACCCGATTTCACGAAGAAAGTAAAATCACCTGCTCCAATCTGCACCTGCCCGTTTGTAAACTGATCGACAAAAATACCTTGTTTCACAGATGCTATAATATCTTCCTCTTTCATATTGCCCGGCTCCATATACGTAGCACGCATACGAGGAATCGGCATATTCCGGAAAGTCTCACGCCGTCCGTTTCCAGTTGGAGCAATACCATAATGTTTGGCACTGATACGGTCGTGCATATAACTGGTTAAAACTCCTTCTTTAACGAGATATGTTTTCTGTCCTTCCACTCCCTCATCATCAAAGTTTACAGATCCACGATTGAAAGGAATAGTACCATCATCTATTACAGAAATATGTTCATTGCACACTTTCTTATTCAACTGATCGGAGAAAATAGATACATTCTTACGATTGAAATCTGCTTCAAACGCATGTCCGATAGCCTCGTGCAACAGGATACCGGAACCTCCTGCACCCATCACCACAGGCATCTCTCCACCTTTAGGCTTGATGGCTTTAAAAAGAATGGCTGTATTATCTACGGCTTCACGTGCCAAAATATCAACCAGGTCATCAGACAGAAACTCAAACCCTTTACGATAAGCACGGGCAGCATAACTGTTTTCCGTCTTTCCGTTTTCCTCCATAATGCAGACAGCACCAAGTGTCACCATAGGTCGATAATCATAATACATCACGCCTTCACTGTTACAGAAAAGAATATGCGATGTCGAATCACTTTGATTGGCCATTACTTTGGACACACGTTTATCCAGTGCAAATATTTTGTCATTCAGCTTTTGAAGATAAGGCATCTTATCTTTCAAACTGATCTCCTCCCAAGGAGTAGTGATCGGATAATAGTTTTTCTTCAATGTTTTTTCTGCCAGACGTACAGGACCGTATTTCTTCTTGCCGGATGCAATACGTGCAGCCGTACGTGCAGCATTCAACATATCGTCAAGTGTCACATTTTCCACATAGGCATAACCGGTCTGATCGCCTGCCAGCACACGCACCCCCATACCAAAATCTATATAGGAATTACAGCTATTCACCGCCCCGTCTTTCAAACTGATTACATTGGTGAAGGTATGTTCAAAAAAGAGATCAGCATAATCTCCTCCTTTTTCAAGGGCTGTTGCCAATACTTTCTTCATATCTTCTTCGCCCACACCAAAATGATTCATTGCCTGCGAAAGCGCCGCCTTCTGGTCAGCTCCTCCCAAAGCTCCCTTCACCGAAGGAATAGCCAACGCTGAGCCTGCAGCCAACGAACCTAATAATGCCATACCTCCTGTTCTTATAAAATTTCGTCTGTCCATAATATATCTATTATTTTTAGGATTTCTTCGTTAATAAACTTTCCAGCTCTTCGGCACTCAAACGAAGATAAAACTGCCCCTGATAAGCAACAGAAATCGATCCGGTCTCCTCAGATACAATAATAGCATGCGCATCCGATTCCTGTGATATCCCCATTGCAGCACGATGACGAAGCCCCAATTCTTTGGGTATATCCAGATTGTGAGATACCGGCAGAATGCATCCGGCAGCTTTAATACGCTTTTTACTTATTACCATCGCACCATCATGCAAAGGACTGTTTTTGAAAAAAATATTTTCTATCAAACGCTGATTTACATCCGCATTAATAATTTCTCCGGTACGTACTACCCCATCCAAAGGAACATTGTGTTCAATCACAATCAGGGCGCCTACCTTTTGTTTACCCATACTGATACATGCCATTACCACCGGCATGATATCTTCATGTTCTAATGACTCTTTTTTATTCCCGGTAAAAAAACGCGCCAGGGCATTGACATGCTGATGCGAACCAAGCGTAAGCAGAAAACGGCGTATCTCATCCTGAAAAAGTACAATCAGAGCCAGCACACCGACATTCATCAAAGTATTAAAAATAGAACCCAGAAGTTTCATCTCAAGCACCTGAGTTACTACCAGCCACATCAGAATCAGCACAAGAATACCTGTGAACACTTTGATAGAACCCGAAGCTTTCATCAATTTGTAGACATAGTACAAAAGGAAAGCCACCAACAGGATGTCAATAAAATCTTTGATACCAAACTCAAAAAACATACCGGCAGCCATGGCTATTATTTGATATTCACCCATATAAACATTTACAATTTATAACTTACAATTTTCTCCACCATCCTTACTGCTTCCACTGCTTCACGCACATCATGTACCCGCAGGATATTGGCTCCCTTCATTAAAGCAACCGTATCCAATACAGTAGTTCCGTTCAGAGCGTCTTGCGGCGTACCTCCAAGCAAACGATAAATCATTGATTTTCTTGAAACACCCACCAATAAAGGCAGTTCGAAAATACTGAATTCTTCAAGGTGTGCCATCAGTTCATAATTATGCTCTAACGTCTTACCAAAGCCAAAGCCCGGATCAAGAATAATGTCTTTCACACCCAAATCACGTAACTGCTGCACTTTCATGGCGAAATACATAAATACCTCCTTAAGCAAATCGTCATAATGTGGCTCAGATTGCATATTCTGAGGTGTACCTTGCATATGCATCATGATATAAGGCACTCCCAACCGGGCAACAGTTTCAAACATTTTCGGATCCATCTCTCCGGCTGCAATGTCATTGATGATAGCAACACCATATTCCTTTACACATTGTTCCGCCACATCAGCCCGGAACGTATCTACAGAAATAACAGCGTCCGGATGATTACGAACCACAATTTCCAATCCTACCCGTAAACGACGCATCTCTTCTTCGGCAGAGATGTTTTCCGCATTAGGGCGGGAAGAGTAAGCACCAATATCAATTATGGAAGCACCTTCGGCCAATATTTGTTGTGCACGTCCGACAATATCTGCCTCAGTTTGCATCCGGCTTCCGGCATAAAAAGAATCAGGAGTAACATTCAGAATACCCATCACTTGTGGGACAGAGAGATCGAGCAACTGCCCGTTGACATTTAAATATCTATGCGCTAATGAGTTCATTAATCTCGTTTTTCGGTTAGATTATTGCAAATGTAGAGAAAAAAAGCAAGTAACCGCCTATTATCACAAGAAATTGTACCGGATACGGCATTCTCTTAGTGCTCATTAAGAAAGAATCTTATCAAATAAAAAGAAAAGGAAGAGATTTCCGGCTATTCTTTTCACACGATTCAAGATTATACTCTATCTTTGCTGCTGTCTTTATAACTATAGAAAGAATATGGAACTCTCTGCTCTCTACCAGATATTTCTGGAATGTAATACAGTAACTACCGATAGCCGCAATTGCCCTAAAGGCTCTATGTTCATTGCCCTCAAAGGTGATTCATTCAATGGGAATGCTTTCGCCACACAAGCTATTAACGACGGGTGCGCATACGCAATTGTTGACGAAGCAGCTCATGCAGTGAAAGGTGACAAACGCTACATCCTTGTAGACAGTTGCATCGAAACTTTACAACAACTGGCCAACTACCATCGTAGGCAATTAGGTACCCGGATCATTGGTATTACCGGAACTAACGGGAAAACAACCACCAAAGAATTGATCTCAGCCGTACTGTCACAATCCTATAATATTCTTTATACGCAAGGTAATTTAAACAACCACATTGGAGTACCTGTTACCCTTCTTCGCCTGAAAGCAGAACATGACCTTGCAGTCATCGAAATGGGAGCCAATCATCCGGGAGAAATTAAATTCTTAGCAGAGATAGCCGAGCCGGATTACGGCATTATTACTAACGTGGGTAAAGCACACCTCGAGGGTTTCGGCTCATTTGAAGGAGTTATAAAAACCAAAGGAGAACTGTATGATTTTCTGCGTAAGAAAGAAGGTGCAATTATCTTCATTCACCACGACAATCCATATCTTATGAATATTGCTTCCGGACTGAATCAAATACCTTACGGAAATGATGAATCACTCTATGTCAATGGTCATGTGACTGGGAACTCGCCTTACCTTACCTTTGAATGGAAAGCAGGAAAGAACGGTGAAAATTACGAAGTAGAAACCCAGTTAATAGGAGAATATAATTTCACTAATGCTTTGGCTGCTATTACTATCGGACGCTTCTTTAAAGTTGAACCGCAAAAAATAAATAAAGCACTCACTGAATATGCTCCGCAAAACAATCGTTCGCAGCTGAAAAAAACAGCCGAGAACACACTGATTATCGATGCTTATAATGCCAATCCTACAAGTATGATGGCAGCACTGGAGAACTTTAATAAAATGACAGTTGCGCATAAGATGCTAATATTAGGAGATATGCGCGAACTGGGAGCTGAAAGTGCAGCTGAGCACCAAAAGATAGTAGACTTCATTAAAGCATGCGAGTTTGAGAAAGTCATATTTGTTGGAAACCTGTTTGCTGCAGCCGAACATTCATACCAGACATACTCCAATGCCCAGGAACTTATACAGGCATTACAGACCGATAAGCCTAAAGATTATACCATCTTAATAAAGGGCTCTAACGGAATAAAACTTAGTTCAGTAGCAGATTATCTATAATCTGCTACTGTTTCCCTTTTATTGTTTGTTTCAGCATCCGGGGGCGTATCCAATAGTAACCGATAAGACTGGCAAAGATTGCCCCCAAAGAATTGGCTGTAAAGTCTAACCAATCTCCTCCACGATACGTTGTACAATACTCCTGTAACAACTCTACACACCCGCTAAACAATACCGGGCAAACAAAGGCACCGACCCATGCATGCCACATAGGAGAATCTCCTTTTCTGTGAGTACGCAAAAACTCCAGCCACAACATGCCGGACATACCGAAATACATACAAAAATGAACAATTTTATCTATATTGGGTATTTTGCTTAACTCTGTTGAAGGTGGTCTAAAAAACGACAGGTAGATAACTACCAGAATAATTAACAGAGAAACCGGGTATTTCTTAATATAATAAAGCATATCTAAATAAATTACAGATGTTGGGCAAATATAAGGAACATTTCTTATATTTGCATGTTTAAGTAAGATAAATATATCGAATTGTAAGATAAATAAAGCTTTTATGACTAAAAATGACAGAGCGAACTTTGGCACTAAGTTGGGGGTGATACTTGCCTCTGCAGGATCAGCTGTAGGACTGGGTAATATATGGAGATTTCCATACGAAACCGGTAATCATGGCGGTGCCGCTTTTATCATTATTTATCTGGGTTGTATTTTTCTTCTGGGACTTCCGATCATGGTATCCGAATTTCTTATTGGACGCCATTCTCGCGCAAACACCGCCAGAGCTTATCAAAAGTTAGCTCCCGGTACGCATTGGCGTTGGGTAGGACGTATGGGAGTACTTGCCGGCTTTCTTATTCTCAGTTATTATTCGGTAGTGGCCGGATGGACGCTCGAATATATTTTCGAAGCATTAACCAACGGTTTTTCAGGTAAAACTCCGGATGAGTTTATTTCTTCATTCCAGACTTTCTCAAGCAACCCATGGCGACCGGCGATTTGGCTGATCCTATTTCTACTCGGTACTCATTTTATTATTGTGAAAGGCGTAGAGAAGGGAATAGAGAAATCTTCCAAGATAATGATGCCTATGCTGTTTATTATCATCCTTATATTAGTAATATGTTCTGTGTCTTTGCCAGGAGCAAGCAGAGGTATCGAGTTTCTACTCAAACCAGATTTCAGCAAGGTAGACGGAAATGTATTCTTAAGTGCAATGGGACAAGCTTTTTTCTCACTTAGTTTAGGGATGGGGTGTCTTTGTACCTATGCTTCCTATTTTAGCAAAAAGACCAATTTAACTAAGACAGCTTTCAGTGTAGGGATTATTGATACAATTGTAGCCGTACTTGCAGGATTCATCATCTTCCCGGCTGCTTTCTCTGTGGGTATTCAGCCGGATGCAGGTCCAAGCCTCATCTTTATCACCCTGCCTAATGTATTCCAGCAAGCATTCAGTGGAGTGCCGTTATTGGCGTATATATTCTCTGTGATGTTTTATGTACTGCTGGCAGTGGCAGCTCTTACTTCTACTATCTCTTTGCATGAAGTTGTTACAGCTTACTTGCACGAAGAGTTTAAGTTTACTCGCCACCGGGCAGCATTATTTGTTACAGGAGGGTGCATCTTCCTCGGTATACTCTGTTCTCTGTCACTTGGAGTAACAAAAGGTATTACTATTTTCGGATTAGGAATGTTCGACCTATTTGATTTTGTCACCGCAAAAATCATGTTACCACTGGGTGGGTTGTGTATCTCAATATTTGCCGGATGGTATCTGGACAAGAAAATTGTCTGGAGCGAGATTACAAACGATGGTACACTGAAGGTCCCGGTCTATAAGCTCATTATCTTTATTTTGAAATATATTGCGCCTATTGCTATCTCCTGTATCTTTATCAATGAGTTAGGATTACTCAAGTAATATGTGGAAAGACTTTTTCTACTTTTCACGTACAGAACGGCAAGGTATCATAATTCTTGCCGCTTTGATTATTTTGGTCGGTACAGCTTCATGGTTTATACCGCCAAGAGAAGTAGCAAAAATTGAAGATAACCAAAAATTCGAAGAAGAGTATGCCATTTTCATGGCATCACTAAAAGAAAAAGAGCAACAAAAAGAAGTAAGTTCTAAAAAATACCAGTATGAAAAACGAGAAGTAATACTCGCTTCTTTCGATCCTAATACGGCAGACTCTATTACTTTTCTTAACCTGGGACTTCCGCCATGGATAGCAAAGAATATTTTGAAATACCGTGCCAAAGGAGGACGCTTTCGCAAACAGAGTGACTTCCAAAAAGTATATGGATTGACAGAAAAGCAATACACAACTCTCGAACCTTATATATCCATAGCAGATATACCGAAAGAACAGGACACAATTCGCCTGTTTAGTTATCAGGAACCGCGGGATACTCTACAATATTACAAATATCCGAGTGGAACAACAATCAGCTTAAACCAGGCTGACACCACTGAATTAAAAAAAATCCCGGGTATAGGAAGCGCTATCGCCCGTATGATTGTAGGATATCGGAAAAAACTGGGAGGATTCTACCAAGTAGAGCAACTGCAAGATATTCATTTGGATACGGATAAACTACATGAATGGTTGTTTGTTAACAAGAATGAGACCCAACGGATAAACCTGAATAAAGCAGGAATTGAAAGACTTAGAGCACATCCTTACATCAATTTCTACCAGGCAAAGGTTATTGTTGAGTACCGTAAGAAAAAAGGAGAAATAGAGAGTCTGAGCCAATTCAAACTCTATGATGAATTTTCTGAAAAAGATTTTGAACGGATATCACCTTATGTTAGTTTTCATTGAAATAAAAAAGATGCATCCTTATCACACTAGATAAGAATGCATCACACACAAACAAAACAAACACTCTACCTACTATCTTCACAGACTTCTGTAGAGAAGCGATATAAAGATACAGCTAATTGATTAATATTAATAACCAATCAGCCATATGGTATCATTTTTTAGAATTTCCCCCTTCGTATTAACACTTATTAATTATACCATCTATCATATGGACAGTACGATCTGTAATCTGAGCTAGCCCCTCATCATGGGTTACGATCACAAATGTCTGTCCTAAACGGTCACGAAGTTCAAAAAACAATTGATGTAATTCTTCCTTATTATGCGTATCCAGGCTACCAGAAGGCTCGTCAGCTAATATTACTGCCGGATTATTGATAAGAGCACGGGCTACAGCAACCCGTTGTTTTTCTCCACCGGAGAGTTCATTAGGTTTATGAGAAGCACGCTCTGCCAATCCCATAAAGTTCAGTATCTCTAATGCATGCGCTGTGGCTTCCCTGGAAGATACCCCGGCTATCAATGCGGGAATCATGATATTTTCCAATGCTGTAAATTCAGGAAGTAACTGATGAAACTGAAAAACAAAGCCGATATGCTTATTACGAAAAGCAGAGAGCTCTTTTTCTTTCATCCTGCTGACATTTGTACCATCAATATAGACATGTCCGGCATCTGGTTCATCAAGCGTACCCATAATCTGCAACAGAGTAGTTTTACCGGCACCACTTGGTCCGACAATACTTACAACTTCTCCTTTATTTATCTCCAGATCAATACCTTTGAGAACCTGTAAAGAACCGAAACTTTTAGTAATTCCTTCTAATTTTATCATATAATAATGTGCTAATGTGGCAATATGCCAATGTGCCAATAGGCTGCACTATAGTAACATACCAATTGGCACATTGGCATATCAGCACATTGAATAATTATTCATAATCGTTTTATTACATACTCTGCCAGATAGCAACCAAAGACGGCAGGCATATAACTCACCGTACCGCAAGTTGACTTCTTATTCATTTCATCATCAGTGAGCAGTACAGCGTTAGAATCAGCTTGTTCTGTACTAAATACTACCGGCACTTTTCGTTTAACTCCCATTTTTTGTAAGCGTTTTCGGACAGCTTTACTCAATCCGCAATGATAGGTATCCCAAAGGTCGGCAAAACGAACTTGAGTTATATCACTTTTTGCACCGGCTCCCATACTGGATACAATCTTAATGCGGCGTTGCAAAGCATGATAAATGAGATAGCATTTAGGACTCAACGTATCTATGGCATCAACAATGAAATCATATCGGGCAGCATCCAGCAGTTCCGGGATATTTTCGTCTTTCAGAAAAACGGGTAACACTTTTAACTCCAGTTCCGGATTAATATCTTTGAACCTTGCTTCCAATATATTGGCTTTAGGCATTCCCAGGGTAGAATGCAAAGCCGGTAACTGACGGTTTAGATTGGTAGACTGAACCGTATCAGCATCTACAATCGTCATTCGCCCCACTCCGGCACGGCAAATCATCTCTGCTGCATAAGCACCTACTCCACCCAAACCGACTACAAGTACATGGGCATTACGCAACCGCTCCATCTTCTCTTCACCTAACAAGAGTGCTGTTCTTTGCTTCCAGTTTTCCATCAATTTTTCTTAAACCATTTATAAAACCACTTACCTACCTTTTCATAATGCTGCGACTCATTACTACCACGTGGATTTGAGAAAGAAATAGCTTCCTGTGGTTCTCCCAACTGATCCGGATATAAAATAATAAGGCTATTATTTGAGAAATACTTCCCGAGTTGGGCCGGTAACTTTTCAAAAGCCGGATCATAAGAGATAGATCCCCGGCGAGCACTGACTATAACCAGTAAATGATCATAATTCACTTGACCGGTAAGCAATAGCAAGTCTCCCCAATCATCCAGACGGGAGAAATCTGTCATGGTCAATCCATATTTCTTTTTCACCAATTGCTGTAAGTATCCCAACGTCTGCTCATTCGCAAAGAAGTGCGCACGACATCCCAAAATGTTTGCCATACGACAAAAATGCTCCACCCATTTCTGAAATCCGGCTTCATACTCCGCCTTCGGAGGGACAGCAATAATAATACGCCGAAGCGTATTAACCGGCATTAGGAACTTGGCTATCATTACTTCCCTATGTAACCCTTTCAACAAACTATCTGCCAGATTACCAAAGAAAGAGTCTACAATATTGACCTTACGATGCAATCCAATTACCACATCCGTCACTTCATATTCTTTTGCTGTATGGATAATACCGGAAGCAATATTAAGATCATACCGGCTCACCTGTGACAAAGGTACATCCGCTGATGCAGCTATCATAGCAGCACGTTCCAGGTTTCTTTTACCACACAACTCCAAACGTTCCGAACTACTGTTATCATTAATGACATTCAACGCCAGCAAATTATTTTTTTGTTTAGAATCCCGGATCAGCAAAGACAAGTTTATCAAATCATCAATAGTATCCGGGTTTGCCACCGGAATCAAAATCTTCTCAGGTGTCTCCTTTTTACTATTTTCCGTATCCAGTTGTGCTTCATGCATAGCGAGCTTGCGGGCAGCCCGTTCAGTAGCAAACGAGCTGATGATGCAAGTGAACAGAATTAATACAATAGTACCATTCAACACATCCTCATTCAATAATCGCTCACCGTCAGGCAAAATAATATTATAGCCCACAAGCACAGCTGCCAACGTAGCTGCCGCCTGTGCATTACTAAGACCAAACATCAACTCCCTTTCGATAGCTTTCATCTTATAGATTTTCTGAGTAAGCCACGAAGCAATCCATTTACTCGCCAATGCAACAGTAGTCATTACTACTGCTACTTTTAAAGCGTCACCATGCCCAAAGAGAATTTTAATATCAATCAACATTCCCACTCCAATCAGGAAGTATGGAATGAACAAAGCATTACCCACAAACTCCAGATGATTCATTAACGGAGAGACATGGGGAATGAGACGGTTTAATACCAATCCGGCAAGAAATGCTCCCAAAATACCTTCCATTCCTACAAACTCCATCAATCCGGCTCCCAGGAAAACCATCGCAAGAACAAAGATAAACTGCATCACATTGTCATCGTACTTTCGAAAAAACCAACGCCCGATACGAGGGAAAAAGAAGATAATAAGAAAACCCAGGAAAATAACTTTAACTACCAGCCATAACCAGAACATCTCTGAAGACTCCCCTTTAAACAATCCACCAATAACCGCCAGCACCAACAAAGTCAATGTATCGGTAACCGCTGTTCCTCCAACGGCAATACTTACGCTCCGATGACGCGATACTCCGTAACGAATCACAATAGGATAGGCCACAAGCGTATGGGAAGCATACATACTGGCGAGTAATACAGAGGTAATGAACCCATATTTCAATACCGTCATGTTAGTGATAAACCCCAACGCCATAGGAATGACAAATGCCAACAGTCCTAATACCACAGCTTTACCACGATTCTGTTTAAAATCCCCCATGTTCATTTCCAGTCCGGCCAGAAACATTATATAATAGAGACCTACTTTTCCAAAAAGTTCAAAACTACTATCGCGTGCCAGAATATTGAATCCATGTTCACCAATCACCACACCAGCCAGAATCATTCCGATTATATGTGGAATACGAAGCCGGCCCAACACCATAGGAGCAAACAATATGATAAGAAGTACAAGGAGAAATATCCATGTAGGATCTGTTATAGGTAGGTTTAAATTAAAATCGGGCCACTGCATATATCTAAGTTTTACGTTTTCTCTGCAAAATAACAAAAAAGTTATCAATTATATGCCAGAATGTTATAATTTTGCAGTCAATTATTTGCTATTCGGAAGAATAGTAAGCGAAATACAATATTCAATTAAAACAAAAGAAAAAGATGAAAGTAGCTATTGTTGGCGTAAGCGGAGCCGTAGGACAAGAGTTCCTGCGCGTGCTTGATGAGAGAAATTTCCCGTTGGACGAGTTGGTTTTGTTCGGTTCTAAACGTAGTGCCGGCAGCAAATACACCTTCCGCGGTAAACAGATCGAGGTCAAACTCTTGCAACACAACGATGACTTTAAAGGGGTAGATATCGCTTTCACATCGGCTGGCGCAGGTACGTCCAAAGAATTTGCAGAAACTATTACTAAATATGGTGCTGTAATGATTGACAATTCCAGTGCTTTCCGTATGGACAATGATGTACCTTTGGTAGTTCCTGAAGTAAACGGAGTTGATGCCAAAGACCGTCCACGGGGCATTATAGCTAACCCTAACTGTACAACGATCCAGATGGTAGTTGCACTGAAAGCCATCGAACAGCTTTCACATATAAAAACTGTACATGTGTCTACTTATCAGGCAGCCAGTGGAGCGGGTGCAGCAGCTATGGACGAACTTTACGAACAATACCGTCAGATCCTTGCAAATGAGCCTGTCACCGTAGAAAAGTTTGCTTATCAACTGGCGTTTAATCTAATTCCTCAGGTTGACGTATTTACTGAGAATGGATATACAAAGGAAGAGATGAAAATGTATAATGAAACACGTAAAATCATGCACTCGGACATAAAGGTTAGTGCAACTTGTGTACGTGTTCCGGCATTGAGAGCTCACTCTGAAAGTATCTGGATAGAAACAGAACGTCCTGTATCTGTAGAAGAAGCACGCGAGGCTTTTGCTAAAGGTGAAGGGCTTGTCCTTCAGGATAATCCAGCAGAAAAGGAATACCCAATGCCGTTATTCCTTGCTGGTAAAGACCCTGTGTATGTAGGCCGTATCCGTAAGGATTTAACCAATGATTGCGGATTGACATTCTGGATTGTAGGGGATCAGATAAAAAAAGGTGCGGCACTGAATGCTGTACAAATTGCAGAATATCTGATCAAAGAAAAAAATATTGGATAATTAAATAAAAGCATAAAGAAAAGCCGTCTGAGAAGTAATTTTTCAGACGGCTTCTTTTTTAATATATAAACAACACAAAATGGATATGAACATTGAGTTATTGTTGCTATCCCTACTTAATATAAAAAGAATTCACCACAGAAGAATGCGGAAAAAGACCTATCTCCCCTGTGGTGAATCTCACTTATTATTGAAACACTTATTTCTTAATGACCTTAATAGCCTTTTGATTATTTAACTTTACAAAATAAAGACCTTTGGCAAAACGCGAGAAATCAATAGCCGTTGTATTTGCATTTACGTTCATTTGCTTATCAACCATTGTTCCGGACGCATTGTATACGGTGATCACATCAATTACTTCTGAAGACTCAATAGTAGCCACATCATCAACCGGATTAGGATAGATTCTTGTTATTCCGACTTCTGTCTCCTGTACACCAACATCATCTTTCTTCTTCAATGTCATTGTTTTCTTTGCAGGTGTAACACAACTATTATTATCGGTAGGCATTGCCCATACACTTACAATCTTACCAGATGTTGAAACAGCATACAAATTGCCTGCGTAATCAAATTCAAAATCATCATAAGTAGCATCAGCCACACTGCCAAGCATATTCCGGAATTTTTCAGATACAGCAGGAATACCGTCCTTATTCATCTTATATTGGAATATGGAAACTCCGCCATTGTTACTCAAAGCAACGATCCCTTCTTTTTCATTAACGGCCAACGCCCCATTCTGTGAGGAAGTTTCTACAATATTCGGTTCAGCAGTATTAAATACAGCATCATTCAGTTCATCGCTAAAGTAGAACATACATGGATTAGCTGTACTATTGCCACCAGCACCACGATACTGACCTGCCCAATAACCGGTTGATACAGGAACAATACTACTATTATCATTCCCGATATAACTACTTGCAGCCTTTGAGTAGCTAGGAGCAGTTGTCCAGACATCCGCCTCTCCAATATTATACACATTGATAAATTTCTTCCAACTAGCACCTGAAGTTGTCTTATCCACAGTATACAATTGGGTAGCCTCACCAGTTCCACGTACACCTATAGCAGTCATTTGTCCACCTACATATACACCGCCGATACTTAAACTTCCTGCCTCATTGGTAGCCCCTTTGAATACAGGCGATATAGTAAACGTTTCCGGATTCATTAAGTACACACCTGCATTAGAAGAACTTGCATCACATAAGAACACGCGTCCGTCAGCGGCAACTGCCACTTTACGAGGACCTTCACCTACAACACCTGTCCATTGTACATCACCTGCATAGGCTTTATCTCCCTGACCGGTTATATCCAATGCATCGGGGCCCATTACATAAACGCCTGTAGCAGTCGTTCTTCCGGAGGCTTCTCCGGCAGCTGTATTAGTAACATATACCCGACCGAAATAGGGACTTTCAGGAGATTTATCAATACTCACACCTTTGGGAGCAAAATAATGATAGTTCTTACTGTCATCTGATAATTTCACAAAGCGGGTCACATTACCTGCCGTCGCCCGAAGTTCCCAGGTACATTCTACATCAGGGATATCAGCGAAAGCGAGACTTACTTTGTTACTAACCTTATCAAACGCACCCAGTGAAATTGTCTTCACTACAGTACCCGATGCAACATCTATCAAGATGAGATCTATCGCTTCAGCTTTCTCATTCAGATCAAAACAGATATCATAACCATCGTTTGTACGAACCGATTTAAGATTATAGGCAAAGATACGAGCCGGAGAAGCGTCTTGCTCTACCCCTTTTGTAGTATAGCTGACAGCCTGAAGTCCAACCAACAAGTGTTGTACTATATCTGCGTTATCAACCACTCCCACACTTGCCATATAAGTAATGGCATCATTAGTGATTACAGCTTCTGTCTCTCCAACATTCACCGCTTTATCCAGCCCGTCAGTCACATCATACAAGTATGACTTGTAAGAATACTTCTCATCTTTCTTCTCACATACCGGAACACTCATATAAATTTTATTGGCATAACGGAAATAATTGGCACCGGTAGACTCTACAGGAATATCACCTGCAAAATTAGCTACTTCAACACCATCATTTGAATCCCATGAAATTCGGAATTCACGTGGTACTATAGAATTTCCGTCGACGATAAGGCGATCAATACCTAACGGAGAAAGGGTCATTTGTACATCTGCTCCTAACTCCTTTTCCGTATATTCGGTATCATTGTATTGAGTCCCTATTACCTGACCATCTTTCACTTGCCAACACAAATAGCGTATACCATATGTGGTACTCCACCCGTTACCGGCATGTGAATCGAAATAGAATTTAAAGTTATCCAGTGTACCATTTACAGCGATACTATTAGCCATAAAATTGGAATTATTATTCCCGGCAGCAAGCAGACTTGCAGAAGTATTAGTAGGAAGAGTCAAAAGTACCTCGGGAGTTGCCTCTTCGAGTGCTTTATCTTCTGTGGCCTGCCATTTATACATATAAAAGTCTCCAGTCTGATAAGAGTTCCCTTCTTTACCAATTACCGTAGAATTGGTTCCAAGCAGAACACCATCTGTTGTAAATGCGATATCAGAAAGTACATAAGGATATGCCTTTCCATTAAATCCTTCCGTTTTAATCCCCTCTGTACTCATCTCTTTCAACAATTCTCCGGTTACAGGGTCCAGAACAAGCAGCCGGGGCATTTTGTCTCCATTCACAGCCAATACGTAATACTTTCCATCACGGAGAATTGCACGACGGACGGTCAGATCTTTCAATACCTCTACCGTTTGCAACTCGCCTTCCTTAGTGAAATGATACGAACGGGCAGCAGCAATATCACCATCTTGTACCGGATGCGGATAATAATCCACCTCTTCTATTACCGGTTCATCCGAAGGTTCTTCTTTCGATGTATCCGTCAGCCGTTTATTGATAAACGAAGTTTCATTCGCCACCACCTCTATCTCCTCTGTCTCTTTCCAATACCCTTCGATATCAAATACTAATTTATAGGTTCCCGGAGTAAGTTCAGTAAAAACAAAAATCCCATTATACTCTTTATCAGTCAGATATTCACCAATCTTATTACCGTTGGCATCTTCGAGTACCACCTTCACATCGTTCAACGGATAATAGGCATCCACCGAATTTACCTTATAGGTATATAACGGATGCTCTAAAGGTTTGCTGATATCTTTGACGGTTCCCATAATACACCCTTTTGTTTCACTGTTATCATTAAACCAGGCACGAATGGCACGGGAATATCTCACTCCTTCCTGTCGACAATAATCCTCATTCAGTAAACGCTGGCGTTCCGGTTGGTAAGTATGGAAACAACCTTCACTCAAAAATCCGTCACACCCATGCTTCAAGACCCCTAAATAGCCGGTATATCCCAAGCCACTCGTAGATGAGCTCCCGTAAAAAGAGATATCTCCACGGCTATTGTTGGCAGTTTCGGCAGTATAAGCCGAATGATAGGTAACCTCATTTTTTACAATGTATTTCCAAGCATCATACGCCATTTCTTTTGCATTTACCAACCCGTTTCCGGATGCACCATCGGTACCGCGATACAACACCAACGGATAGTTAGTCATGCTCCCCTCAGTAGCAGCATTACTATGGATAGAAATAAAATAATCCATATTATTTGCTTCCACATCTTCACAAATGACAGATAATGTTACGATCTGTGTACTCGTTTCTACCTTATCATTTTCAGTCGCATTCTTATCACCTGCCGAGACAAAACCATTTTGTGTACGGGACATTTTGATGAATCCGGCCCCAGCCTTCACTAGTTCATCTCTAAGTGCCAACCCTTTAATCAAATTGGTATTCGTCTCGAAAAAGCCGCGAATATCCATCTGTGCATAATTGATAGTCGCCATCGGGCGATCATTTGCAGTCCATCCTCCATGTCCGGGATTAATATAAATTCTGGCATCTTTTAAATCGGTAGCAGATACACTGAACGTCAGTATTATCCCAACCCATACCATGATTAATTTATGTAGTTTCATAGTAATCAATTATTTATTGGTTTCGATCTTCATTAAAAACACTTTTCCGTCATTAGTAGTATACACTATTTTAGAAGCATCAGCGGAAGCTGACGGATATAAAGCTATCACAGAATCATCAGTTAATACCGTACGTTGTGTACCATCAGCAGCAACTCCAACTATTTCCGAAGAAGTCACAACTTCTCCATTATCATAATCAACCATACCTACAACCCAATCATTACCCATCCATTTCGGGGCGCGCAATATCCCTAAAGATACAGGATTGGTTCCGTCAGAATTGCTCACATAAGCTTGCCCCTGGTCCATAACATAATACAACAGCTTCTTTCCATCCGGTGATACAGAAGGCCACAAATAATTCACATTCGTTCCGGCAGGAGATAATAGACGAGTTTTACCCTTCTCTGTTATATAAAGTTGTCCATCTTTAATACTCGGCACCACTGGTATAGATTCTAATTTCTCACCGGAGACTCTTTTTGAAACCATTTTACCCTTATTCACTGCCAAGACAGTGCCTTGTTTCACGTTCACCCCTTCCAAATCACGTGTATTCTTTATCAATTCTTCCTTTTCACCAGTCTCCAATTGAATGCTTTTTAAAGAAGTATAACGCAGTTTTCCTTCGTAGTTTTTACTTCGATATACCACTGTACTACCATCGGAAGAAATCTGGACGCCAACTGCTTTTTCAGTAGTAAGAGTTGTCAGTTTTTTCGTTGCTAAGTCATATTTTTTAAGACCTTGAGTATCATTACCGGCCAAAATCAGATAATCACCGGTAGGGCTCATAATCGGAAGACATCCGTCTTCTGATTCCATAATGGGTATTTGTTCATTACTGACCATTTTAATACCCTGAGAAAAAGCTAATTGACTCGTCAATACGAGTAACAACAAAAAGGGAGTTTTCATAATGAATGAATTTAAAGATTAATAAAATATTACTTATATAAGTATTCTGTCAAAATAGGTCTCAAAGAGTATTTTTCCAACATTAAAAGCTTTTGTATTCGAAAGCTCGTGTTGCCTTTATCATTTATTGACAATAAATTTGTGTGTTTCTTTCTTTCCATCAACAACTACCGACAAAAGGTAAACACCATTATTAAAAGAATAAAGAGGAATATTGTACGTATACTCTCCTGTAAGTTGTCGGTTAGTCATATGATTCATTATATTCTTTCCATCAACAGTCCACAAAGAAATGGAGGCAGTACCCACTTTGGATAATGAATAATGCAGAACAGCTTCATCCTTCGAAGTAGCCAACCATGAAAGATGTTTACTCACTACCACCTCTGAAATACCAACTCCTGAAGCAGACGGATAGTATGCCTTTAGATCTTTAAAAGAGAACTTAGTACCGATAAGAGACATTCCCGCTTTTAGATAAAATTTCATACTTGTCAGTGTCAAAGGATACTCTATAAGATTTAATGGCAGATCATCTTCCATAAAAGATACTGAATACACAGAATCTTTCCTGACAACAGGTATCAACTTTGTTTTCAAAAAACCAGTTTTTGTATTTGATGCAAAATCAAGATAGAGTTCTTTAATCACATCATCTTTCACGAACATCCGGAAAGAAACCGAGTCAGGCAAGCTATAAAAAGTTACAGGCTTATTAAACTCAATAGAAGCAGAACGTCCGGTTTTGACATCAAATATCATATTGATACCATCTTCCCAGCCATTTGGTAATGCGGTATTTTCATACCTCAAATTGGAAAAGGTTCCAGAAGTTTTTATTGGCCACGATGCTAAGTCAGCAAAGGTCTCATGTATTCTTTCCTTACCAGCTATCTCAACTTTCACATTTACATGTACACTCAACTCATCTAAAGTTCCGTGAAGTCCTGTCTCGCCATTAGCTATACCCTTTATCACTCCATCCTGTACCAGACAACAATCAGGATTAGAGGAACTCCAGGTAAATGCTCCCGGATCTAATTGATAAACTTGTTTCCCTGATTTTGCATCAATCCTGATAGGAAATTCACGTATCCCATCTATCAATATATTCTGCGGATAGGCTTGAACATCTGAGACAGGAGATACAAAAACATTCAAAACCGCTTTTTTTCCATCCTTAGTAGCTATAATCTGACCTTTTGTAGCATTCAGGCTCGCATGGAATACACCCTCCGAGTCTACATATCCCAAGTCCTCAGGTATACATTGATAAGTAAATCCTTGAACTCCCTTTTCCAACATTTTACCATGTTCATTAAAAGAGAGGAGTGTAAGTGGATTCAACGAGACTGCCGTAGTATAAAGACTCGGGGTTATAAATGCATAAGAAGCAACAACCTCTTCCTCAGGTGCAGTTGATACAACCAGCAAAGCATCGGCTACCGGACGAATGCTACCACGCATCGGATAATTCAGCATTTCATGGTCAACAGCTATCGTTGCGGAGCCCCCACTATCGAAGTTTACTACATTCCACGAGCCATGGGCCAACATCCAGTTAGCAATATCAATACAGTTTACACCCGGACTGGCAGAAGTTCCTCCTTCAACCGTTACAATATAAACTGTTTTACCATCTTTTGACATTCCGCCCATCACCCGGGCAGAGACCTCATATTCACGACCGTTTTCAAAATCATTATATTCACCTTCATGCAGTTTTCCTTCATAAGCAATACTGGGATAACCATGAAAACCAGCTACAATATTTTTTAGTGGTTCGCCAAACTTACCTTTCACAAATTTCTGTGAAATAAAGATTATATCACCCGGAGTGACTTTTCCCTCGAAACTTTGAATACTTTCGTTCCGTGCATAAATCACACATTCCGTTTGTGACGTTTGCAATGGAACATCTGATATCTCCAAGACTTCACACTTTATATCATCCCCATTCACTTTCCACCTACTCAGTGGTTTGATCTTGATATATTTCCCTTGTTCTGTCAGTGTTCTACTATTCAAGTGATTAAATAACACACAGTTTCCCGAAATAAATGTAGCAGCAGAGTTATAATAATCAATTTTCACAGTACTGCCATCTTTCAAAATAACATTTGAGTTCAGAGACGGGTAAAATACTGCCGCTGTTTCATCTTCCGAAACAGCAAAGATAGAGCGTCCCCAGCCTGCTCCATAAGGTATCTCACCATTGCTCACATTAACTCCGATACATACACCCGCTTCATAAACGAAGAAGTCATGGTTGAATGCGGCACAAACCCGATGTCCGGGATAAGTGTGGGCTTTAGACATACTCATAACAGTCTCTCTGGGTACATCCGGAACCTTATTGTTCGATTGTATCTGCTCAATCTTCGTATAAGGATTCGTCAGATCTATAGTTGTGACCCACATTAGTATAGGTTTATCCCGATAGGCTATTTTGGTATATTGCACTCCCGCTCCCAAGCTATAATGCTCCAGGGTATCCGGAGTTCCCCATGCCGGTTCCTGTGCTTCCAAGGTATTACAGAATGCCAGTAGTAGTATATATAAAAGAATCTTTCTCTTCATACTTAATGATTTTTTATCAAATTAAGTAACGGCCGGCCTATTTGCCAGCCGTTATTAAAAAATCAGAATCAATCTCTCAAAACTATTTTCTGCGAAATGCTACTTCCTGATTCTAAATTAGCCTTTATCACATAAATACCTTTGGTCAATCCACCAACATCCATCCGAGATGAAGCCACTTTCGATAATAGTTCTCCCGATAATGAATAAAGCTCCATAGATACTACCTTGTCACTACTTGCCACAATTTCATTAGTTCCGGCAATATAACGGAAAGAGAATCCTGAAACGATTTCAGCTTCTATAGATGTCAAAGTATTGTCATATACCAAAACATTATCTACATAAATCGTTCCTGTTTTTGTCAGAGGTTGTGCTTTCTGCTTTATTTTCAATCCGGTAAGTTCATAAGTTTTCTTTGCAGGAAGGGTTCCCAAAGAAACTTCTACAAATGCCCAATCACAGAATGTAAGATCGGCAAGCTTGATCTCCTGAACATCTCCATCAGAAGAAGACAGTTGTAACCAAACCTCATTACCGGTCAGATCACCCAAAACATGCATACCAATTGCTTTAGTGGCATCAACCTGAAATCCTGAAGTAGTTTGATAACAAGCTATACCGTCTGCTGTATCTACCGCAAAATTATATGTAAACGCACCAGAAGAAGAACCAAACAACACTTTAGAGGTATTCCGGGAAGTACTGGCCGACGTAATGCCTGTACTGCCATCTGCAAAATAAGTAAATGTTCCGGCAGTTTCCATATCCAGGCCAACCGTTCTGTCTGTTACTTTCACATCTACAGCTTTAAAAGTATAATCCATCGGTTCAACAATATCAATACCATCAACATCAATCATATTTCTGTCAACAACAACACGATACGTTTCATTTTCTGTTAATCCTTCGGAAAGAGTGAACGCCAAAGAACCATAAGGTGCACTGACAGAATTTACTTTTATAGAACGGGGTACTTTAGATAACTCTTCACCTTTTGAATTATATATTTTAACAGCATCCCTGACCATAGCTGAATTTAATCTATTATCAAATCTAAATTCAAAAGGAGCATTCTTACCATAATTAACATACTCTACACCTGGAGTAGGATAACATGCCAAAAATTTCAACAGATTACGATTATCAGTCATAAACTGAAATGAGAAATCATTAAGCATACTCAACCCAGCCGGATGTTGCAAACTTTTATCCAATTTTACTGTATATACTGTAGAAACCTGATAAGGTTGATCGGGGGTAAAAATCATCCGATGTTGACTATCTTCAAATGAAATTGTTCCTTCTGTTTCAGGAAGAATAGAAAACGCTTTTTTAGCCGACTCAACATCGACATCCCAATTAAATTCAAACACAATGGGAGTAGCACACTTTACAGGCTCTGTTAACTCTGCAACTGGAGAATAATTTATAACCTCCGGAGGGGTATTTCGTATCATATTCAACATGAAGTTAAAATAAGTAGTTTCATTCTTTTTCACCTCCAATGTTTCTGTATGAGATGTATAACCTTCAGCCTCAGCTGTTACAGTATAAATTCCAGGAGTTAGTTCCTTAAAAACAAAAACTCCGTTATACAACTCATCTGTAGTATATACCAATCCTCCGGGATTAACTGTAATTTTAGCTTTATGTAAAGGTAATAATTCATCTTTACTATTTTTAATCTTCAGATAATTTCCCGGATTCAAATTACGACTGTCATGTACAGTCCCGGCTATATTTCCACTTGTGATTTCTCCAGCTTTAAAATACTCACAGAAAGATTTATAAAAATGCCATGCTTCCAACCATTTATACTCCATATTCATCAGTCGGTATGTTTCAGGAATATAATCATGCATTGAACCCTCTGAAATACATCCCGGAACTTTCAACCCACGTAATACCCCATAACCATCTGACCATTTCATAGCCGTTCTACCAAAGGTTTTATCACCACGAACTGTAGTTCCTGAAGCCCAGGTATTCACCTGATTAGTATAAAGATTCTTAGCAATAATTGTACTAATTTCCCTACTTTCGTCAGAACAAGGTGTTGGAGTAGGATATGTATAAGTATCATCTAAATCAACTCCAGCATAAAGTTGAAGTATATAATTAGTAACCCCCGCATTGCTGTGAATTGAAAGCATATAATCAGCATTTGCTTCATTAGCCATCCGTACTATTTGAGTCAATGGAGTATCATCTGTATAGGTAATAATCGGATCTCCATCCTTATCTTTTACTATTTGTCCATTTTCATCAAGTTGATAAGTTGTAGGTTTATTGGATAAACGTGACATCACTACTTTCGCCCCTGCTCTTTCAAGTAAATCACGCAATTGGATACCTTTATCGAAATTACTTTGAGATTCCCAAAAACCTTTAGGATCACCAGATGCAAAAGGAGCAATAGTTATGTTCCTATCATCACTATCAAATCCCCCATGCCCTGGATTTACTAATATAGTAACTCCTGATAAATCCTGAGCGCTCACTTTTATCGTGATTAGAAATAAGCAACAAATTACATATATGTATTTCATATTCAATCAAATTTAGGGTTATTTATCTATTTCCATTATAAACAGTTCTCCCTTATCCGTACAATAAGCTATTTGTTTAGAGACTGAAGATGTAGCTGGGTATAATGCGATTCTTTCTTTCGGTGTTAATTCCTGACGCGTTTTCCCATCTATAGTAGCTATTATCACCTGAGATGAAGTAATAACATTACCATCATCTTTATCTTTCATACCAACAACATAATCGTTTCCATACCACACCGGAGCATTCAGATTCCCCAAAAAAGATATTACTTTACCTGATAAATCACAGACAAAAGTCCCTTTTGAAACAGCCGTAAATAAAATCATTTCGCCATTAGGAGATAAAGACACCCAAATATAACCAGGTACTGTTCCTACAGGCATCAGCTCTTTTTTATTACCATTCTGATAAAGAACGATTTTAAGGTCTTCAGTTATCACAGATATACCACCAAATGACCTTTTCTCTTTTTGTACTAATGTACTCTGAATTTTATTCAAATCATTCTGTGAACGCGTCATTTCGCTTAAGCGAATTGCTTTCTTTGTACTTAAATCAAAGTTCATTAATGTCCGGTACTGACGTTTCTCTTTCGAAATAGTTTCTTGATAGAGAATTGTTTGCCCATCCCCACTAAATACCGGATTAAATCCTGCACCTTCCTCTTTTGTTATCGAAACCATATCGCCTGTATGAATATTCAACAAATCTAATCCTACATAATTTTCAGAAGTAACTAATAGTTGGCTCCCTTGAGGGTCAAATATCGGATGAAAAACATTTTTGCCTTCTACCTCTTTAAGTTGATAATGTTTTTTCACATTCACAATCTGTCCACCGACTGATACGACAAACAAATTCAACAATAAAAATACTAAAATTCTCATAAATTATTTTTATATGATTAACGCACTATTATTTTATGAACACTTGTATTATTTCCATATACTATACGAAGTATATATTCACCTGTAGATAACCCACTCATATCTAACTCATTTATACCTGATTGGCAAACAACAGGAGTAATCTTTTTTATACATCGCCCGGAAATAGAATAAACATCAGCATAAAGCTTTTCCTCCTTATCAAGAATCATTGATAAATACAATTTTCCATCTACAATAGGATTTGGATATACAATGACTTCAGAAGACCTATTAGAACTTACAAGCCCAACACTATTTTCATATTGTATCTGAAACTCTTTAAGCTCTATAGTATATTTTTCATTTGCCATCATATCCTTTACTTCCAGCATAAATTTTAATGAATTAAAAGTCAGAGGATAATATGCTAAGTCATTCACATTATCCAATAATGAAGAAACCGGAATGACAACTTCATTGTCTGTATTCTTTTCAAGTCCTCCCAATTCAATACTTCTGCTCTTTAGCTCTCCATTTACTTTCAGTCCAAGTATCATACTTTTTATAGTAGTATTATGAGGATCAATAGTAAACTTAATCGCTTTCGGCAGACTATAGAGACGTATGTCTTTTGCCATCAGAATATAAGGAGAACGAGCTGATTGATAAGTAAATTCTATTTTTGCATCTTCTTCAGTACCTATCATCAGTTGATTAGCATTTGAGATATTGGTTGTTATCTTCCAATCCGGAGCTGCAAAGTTGCCAAATGAATAAGTTGTATTCTCCGGAATCTCAACAATAACTTTCATACGTCCTATAAAGTCACCATAAGTACCTGTTATCCAAGTAATCCCATTCTTTAGTCCTTCCAAAACTCCGTTTTCTATTTTACATATATTTTTATCTTCTACTTGCCAGTTCAGAAGACTTGGTTCAATCGGGAAGATTGTTTTATTAGATTGCGCCTCTATCTCAATTGGATATTTCATCTTATTATCCAAAATCACAGAATCCAACCTAAAAGAAATATCAGACTTCTCTATTACTACTTTCTTATGTAATATTTTTCCATTATAATGTGCTATCAATTCTCCTTGCTGCGGTACGGAAGAAGCCACAAAAAGATTTCCATCCACGATTCTTCCCAACTCTGAATCACATGTTAATGTAACTCCCTCCAAATGTTCAGTAACCAACATTCCATATTTATTATATCCCAAAAAATTCGGCTTATAAGAAGCGTTTGCTGGTATAACAACAGTGTAGTCTGAAAAATCTATGGTAGAAATACTTTCATCAAGAGGAGCAGTAGAGAAAAGCATCCAACCATTTGCTACAGGACGTTCTTTTCCATCAGCTGGTTTATTCACAATAGAACCCTGTAACATCATCTGGGCAGAACCTCCACCATCCATAGAAGCAACATTATGGGCTCCAACTGATTTCAAAATTTCACACATTGTAGCAGTAGTGGCTCCAATAGAACCACTTTGTTTATCAATTACAATCAAAAAAAGTTTCTTTCCATCTTCAGACATACCAATTCCAGTACGAGGATATAACTGTGAATTGTAACTTTCATTCGTATTCCTGTCTGTCAATTCACCATTCTTCATAACCAATGCATTTCCCGTTACCATTTGCTGCACCATCGGTTTAAAGTTATCTGCAAGTGTACAAACTCCCATATTCACTTTCACCAACTGCCCAACCTGTAATTTATCTAAGAAAGTCTGAGCTATCCCGCTACCAGAGAGTACAGATTCTCCATGCAAAATATCATTACTACCTTTTCCTTTGATAATCCGTATTACTTCACAACTCACCTCCTCGTTTATTCCCCATATTTGTCCTTCAACAGGTTTGATAAAAACTTCAGTTCCGTTATCATCTGTACGAGTTTTACCTACATAATTATTAAAAAAGACAAGTTCGTCGGCTCCACGTACACGATTCACTTGAGATATTGAATAACTATCCTGGCCTTCTACAATCACTTTTCCATCGAAGTTCATATCATCGATCCAGAGCTTTTTATTCTTATCTAAAGCGGCAAACCCAATATTTCCGTGACCACGATTCCAATCATTAGGTTCTGTCACCATTTCACCATTACGAATACTTCCACTATGAGGTACTCCTAACAATTCATTAGGGTATCCTTGTCCTGATACAATCCAAAAATTTCCATTTACACTCCCAATAGGAGTATGAGAAGCTGTAGTCAAACGCTTAAAAGCATCTGTCATAGCTTCTGTTTTACCAGCTTGATTACCAGCTTGAAAAGTTTCAACAGTATTGTATTCATTATTCAAATCAACAGTCAACATATAGACATTCAAAGGATACATTGGAAAATACGTTTTAGTATATGTTATTCCAGGAGCCACTTGTCTATGAACGAGTGTATCAATTTGATTTTCATTTCCGGAGGCATCAATAACAAAACACATCACCAATACCATCACAGGAACAAATGTTTTTATTACTTGAATCAAATATTTTTTCATACTTACTTATTTTATAATTATTTTAGCAGAATACTGTTTATTTCCATCCAGTATTTTCATAAAATAAATTGCGGGCTGCAATCCCTCAAGTGGTAGTTTCACCTGTCCTGACTGGTTACCCAAATCAGACGTACGAACAAGGGTACCAGACATGGTATAAAGTTCCATACGTAAAGAATGAGTAGCATCGCAATCCAAAGAGAGATAAGCTTCTCCGTTTTTAACAGGATTCGGATAAACATGAATACGAGATATCAGTTCCAACTGATTAATACCAACTACAAGATTCCCATAATTCATAGAAAATTCTTTGATTGTAACTTTGGTATTGCCAGTAGGATGCTTTGAATTATCCAACATCAATTTTAATCCATTTATATAAACAGGATAGGAAGCCCGATCAGACGCATCAGCTAATACTTCCTCCATTTTCAAGTCAATCACATAATCTTCTCCAACTGGAATATTCACATATTGCCACGGAGTATATGTCATGGTATTATTGGCTTTTATCCCAGCAATCGCACTCGATACTGCTGCATTTCCTGTATTTAATATTATTTTTAATGAAGTTGGTAAACTATATAAAGGGTACTCTTTTAACAATTGAATATAAGGGGCACGTCCGCTACTATAGGTATAGTTAATATCCAAAGGCAACTTAGCAGAACTAAGAGATACATTACTTATATTAGATGAACTCTTTATTTCCCAATTAGAAAAATCAATTAATTTATCTATCGGCATTGTTTTTTCAGAAGGAATTTCTACAGTTACCTTTAAAGTTACTTCGATTTCTCCAAATTTCCCATGTACATTGGTTACTCCATTGGTAAGTCCCGTCAAAACACCTTTATTAATAGAGCAAATGGCAGAATCATCTACCGTCCAATCAAGAGCATCCGGTAATAAAGGTACCAATGTTTCACCTGCCATAGCCTGAACTTCTATTAGATACGGATTATTATCTGTCAGTACATTTTCTTGCTTCAGAACCGGAGTTATATCGGATGTAAGATTTACTTTCATTGTAGTCTTTGCTCCATTATATTCTGCTGTTAACTTTCCTCCTTCTGTCCCTGAAGCAATAAATGTGTTACCTTCAATAGTCCCCATCTCTTTCTCACAAGACAGTTTCACTCCTTTCAAATCAGTGTTTATTAATGTCCCATATTGATTATAACCATAAAATACCGGAGTATACATTCCATATCGAGGTAAGTTAATAGAATAATTAGTACTTCTAATTTCTGTAATTTGATCATCTTCCGGAGCAGTATTTACAGCATAAATACCATTACAAACAGCACGCTCATTTCCATCACTTGGCCTGTTCATTATTCCTAACTCTTTAATATACATAGCACTCGAACCTCCACCATCAAGATTCATAGCCTGGAAAGCTCCCGCACTTTTTATAATATCGCCCAACTCCTTGGTTCGTACCCCTGCTGACACAGAAGAGCGACCATCTACTACACAAAAATAAACTTTATCACCATCTTCAGAATATCCTATAGCTGTTCTTGGATGGAGTTCAGCCCAATCATTATCAGTAATTACCCCATCATGTAAAATTAATCGATCTCCACCTACAGCAGCATCCACTTTAATTTTTTTATCTAACGAAACAAACCGAATACCTAAGTAAAGTTCTATTTCTTCATTCTCATTTACCTTGTTCAAGAATTCAGCAGCAGAACCATGACCAGACAAAACAGCTTGTCCTGATGCCATGTGCATATTCCCCTTATTTTGAATTTTAGCTATAACTTTTGCTTTTAAGATAGTGTTTACATTCCATTCTGTATCTTCTGACAACTCTATCAGAACTTCAGTTCCGCTATTATTAGTATGAGTATAATTTCCATTCAGTGTATTGTATAAGATCAATTGGTTTTCACCTCTTGCCGTGTTCATATTATTAATATTCAAAACATTTTCACCTATTTTACAGGTACTACCTTCAAAAACAAGATTATCCAACACAGGAATGTTACCTGAAAAAGCCATATGAGGTGAATTGGCAGGAGTACGTCCTATCTGATTTTCCATAACGCATCCATGAATAGGATATCCTACACTACCGGTTGTCGCAAAGAAATCGGCATTTGTTCCGGCAAAATAAACAGCCCCTTCACGGCTTTTTCGTTTTGCCATGCCAGAAGTTAATTCACAAGTCACAAGAGAATCTTTTCCTAAAACTGATTCAAATTTTATATACTGATTCTGAGTATCTACTTCCAGTAAATAAGCACGAATATGTTTTGAACCATTAGAATATTTTAAAGCTGTATAAAAAGATCCAGGTCCTACTTTCATGGCAGAAAGAGTATCAACTTTGTATGTAACTCCTCCAATCAAGGCCTCATTATCATTTTGCGCATATGAAAATATTGCAACAAAAACCGATAATAAAAATAATATGTATATCTTCTTCATAAATGTCATTTGGAAAATAAAAAGAAAGCAATAAATCAAAAACACTCACTCACTTGCAAGAAAAGGGTGACTTATTAAGTACACCCTTTTCGTTCAAAATGTCAATACGAATTATCTAATCATTCGATTTTTATAAAATGAATAATCATTTTATAAGAACTTTAGAAGTAGAAACAGACTTACCGTCTACAGACACAGCTTTAACAATGTAATTACCTGGTAATAGTGTTACATGTGTAGCGTTTGATTGAGCAGTAATCTGCTGACCTGTAAAATCATAGACTGTTACTTCTGCAGCCTCACTGATAGTTACTCCATTTTCTGTTGCAGATATTTTCAAATTAGCAGTATTAATATCAGATATGCCATCTGGTTTAGGATTAATAAATTTATCAACAGCACTTTCTTCACCGAACACATAAGCACCAAAACCACTCTTATATGCATAGACATAAATAACTGCGACTTTCGCATCTTCCTTCACATCAATACGAGGCAATGCTGTACGAACCGGATTAGACACATTACCTAAACCATTACCCGGAAATATAGCCTGTTTTTTCATACCTTCAAAAGTCATATTTTCGCCAACATCGCATAATGCCCATGCCTGAGGAGAGGTACCATCAACAGTGTTAGTATAACTATAGATAATGAAATTCCGACCATCCAAAGAAAATTCATCAACACCATTGTTACCAACCTGCTTAGGAGCCAAGTCCGGAGCTTTTTCAAAACTATCAATTAGAATACCACTCATATCATAAATGGCTGCTGCAGTATTAAATCCATCCAGATAGAAAAGATCATTATCGATAGGGCATACACGAGGTGCAGTACCATTTGAAGGAGTAGTAGATGGGTAATATTCCTGAATAGTAATCATCTCAGGATAGTCTGCTGGATTCTCAGTTGTTTCCGGTCCACCTGTTAATGAAACCACCACTTTTCCTCCTTTAATATCCCAACGAAGAATCTGATCACCAATACCAGCTTCAGCACCTGCAACTGCAGCCATCACATACCCATCACCATTTACATCACCATATACACCGAATGCGTCAATCCGAATGACTGGAGTAGCCTCTCCGTTTTCTAATAATGGCAAATTACATTGAATAACCTTAGTACCAATTCCAGTTGTTATGTCGATTTTCCATACCTGAAAACCTCCTTTAACAACATCCGTAGCCAAATTGGCAACTAAAACATTTCCAGCATCATCTACTTGAATATCATTACACGGAATTCCTGCCCCCACAAATACGTCCGAAGCCAAAGCCACATTTTTTTTAAATGCGCCTGTCATACCATCATATACATCAATACTTGATACGGAAGGATCTCCATCCCGCCTACAAAACAAAAGTTCACCATTTAAAGCCGCCATACCACGAGCTTCACCTAAAGCAGCTGACGGATCATTTAGTGTTTTAACTGATTTTATCCAAAGATTTTTCAAAACATAACCATCTACAGGCTCATAAACAAAAGGATCTTTAACCTCCGTTTGAGCATTCATTGCAGCCATACTAAAGATAAGAGCTGCAGCAGTAAGTAAGACTTTTTTCATAATACTTGTTTTTTAAATTAAACATTAAAAGTTATTTCTATATTGAAAAGCAATACATCCTATTTCACAAATTTCAACAATATGATTCTACACCCTGTATCTATCTTAATCAAATAGATTCCTTGGGATAAGTTATCTACAGGAATATCAACATTGGCTTCTCCATTAACTTCTCCGTCATAAATATGTGATATTACCATACCTGATACAGACAAAAGATCAGCATTAACCCAAGACATTTCATCAAGTTTCAGAACCAATTGTTTTTGATCGTTCTCGGTACGGATAAAAGCAATATCTTTCCCATCCAGATTTTCTTTTATACCCGTGGCCCCTGAATAATAGAAAGTCACAGTAGGACACCAATCTGTATATAGAATTGCAGACTCTGAAAAATATTCACTGCGCATTCGTAAATAATAAGTACCGGCAGATATATCTTCAAAAAAAGTTTCATAAGTATAAGGCTCTATTTGTTTCACCTTAACTTGTCTTGGAGGAAAATTATCTTGAGAACTAAGTTCAACTCTAAAACTTTTAGCTCTGGGCTCCTCACTCCATTTTACAAGTATTTGTTCACTAGAAACTTGAGAATTATTAACAGGAGAAATCACAACCGGTATTTCCGGAATTTGTTCTATTGTCGTAAAGCTGCTAATATCTGTGATAGTTTCTTCTCCTTCTATCTGAGCTTTCACACGCAAGTAATAAGTTTTTCCTCCTACCAGTACATTCGTCAATTGACAAGTATTTGTATTGTACGTTTGAGAAAAAACAATTTGACTGGAAGAAAAATTCAGATTAGATGATACTTCTAATAAATAAGTAGCCTCCCGTCCGGCATCACTCCATACAATCGTAGGAGATAAAGAAACATCAGTACTCTTATCCTCAGGTGTGATTATTGCAAATGGCGAACAGGTAAAGTTCCTTATTTCAGAGGGTTCACTTATATTTCCAATTGTCTTCGTTTTAACTCTCCAATAATAGTTTTGTTCTTTAACAAGTGGAGGTAGATTATGCGTTGAGAACAAGTTCTCAGTCACTTCTCTTGCACAAATCACTGATGTAAAATCCTGAGTTAAAGAAATTTCAATTATATATGAGATAGCATTTTCTACAGTTTTCCACTTAAATGAGAACGGTGCTAAAACATCTGTTCCATTATCCGGATATACCAATTGAGGAGAAATTCCCAATAATGATTCCTGCCCCATGATTATAGGAGCATACTCATTACCATAACGGTCAACTATAGCCACCGCAAAAACAGAAGAAGATAAATCTACGTTTTTGGGCAATGTAAATGTAGAAACATATGATAAACCCAAATAATATTTAGAGGTATTAAGTAAAGTAGTAATATCTGCAGAATTTAAAATTTCCGATTTCGGTAAAGCATATATCGCATAACGCATATTCTCTCCGGCAGAATTCCATCTTAGTGTATTATCAACCAAATCAATATTATTTACAACTGCCGGATCAGAACTGTTCTTCCAATGGATAGCTGGAGTAAGTGCCTTGTTCGCATACTTCTCTGATTTCAAATAATCAATAAAGCCCTTAGTAGAATATATCTTAGTTGTCGCATAAAAAATACTCCCCGGAGCTCCACTTTTATCTGCATCTCTGTTTATTTGAATTTGTGCTGCCACTTCCGAAGCTCCGAATGCCCTGGTTGAAACCGCATTATTCTCTGCTGTAATAGCTTGTTCTAATGATGACAAACCTTGAGAAGTAGCCTCTGTTGTTCGTGTGGCTTTCAACGCAGCACTCAAACCACTTATAGAATGACTTGAATAGAAATTTTTACCAAAATGTAAAGCTGTTTTTGCCCACCAAGGAGCCAAAACACTATAATCATTAGAGGAGCCTATAGTCCAATAGATCTGAGGAGAAATATAGTCTACCGTACCCTCATACAACCACGCTACCGGATCACAATATATTCCATTATAAGCATAACCAGCCGTTATGTTAGAAAGTGTTATACCGTAAGAAGCAGCCACATCTGCCGAAACATCCCATACACCTGCCGGAGAAACACCAAACTTTACATAAGGCTTCTTCTCTTGGATCATATTATATACATTGGCAATCAAATCGTTCACATTTCTTCTTCTCCAATCCGCCAACTCCAATCCGTTTGGATTATTCTCTGCATAAGTTTTTGCATCTTGAGTTGAAATTCCTTGCAAATAGAAATAGTCATCAAACAAAACTCCATCAATATCATAGTTTTCTACAATCTCCTGAATAACATCTGTAATACGCTGTTTTACAGCAGGCAAACCAGGATCTAAGATACTTGCATTGCCAACTTGTAAAATCCATTCAGGATTAGAAACTCTATAATCATTGGGTAATTCATTCCAGGTTGCATCTGAAACAGAAGATTCATAACGGTAAGGATTTACCCAGGCATGTACTTCCAAGCCACGTTTATGCCCCTCTTCCACAACAAAAGCAAGTGGATCATATCCAGGATCTAACCCACGTTTTTTTACCAAATCAGAAGCCCACGGTTCATAGCTGGAACGATACATAGCATCACATCTGCTACGAACCTGAAAACAAACAGCATTCATGTTCGCAGACACCAATGAATCAAGAATTCTGGTCATCAATCTTTTCTGTGTATTTATCTCAACCTCATTACCTGTTTGAGACACTACAGATTTGGGCCAATCCAACTGATATACAGTAGCAAGCCAGCTAGCCCGCATCTCTCTTTTGGGCGACTGAGCCCATAAAGAGAATGCAAACATGCAGATCAGGATAGTAAGACTTTTTTTCTTCATATTCTTGTTTAGAGAAATCATATTAGAACAATTTAGCTTTAGTATGATTTATTGCTACTCCATAAATTTCCACATTATCTATTACCGATTCTATCTCATTAGTAGTCGGATTATACCTTTTCAATCCTGATACAACGGTCGAAGCCGGATCTTTTCTATAGCCAAAATAAACTGAACCATCATCCGGATCAAGAGCCATCTGGCAAATGTCTACATATTCACCTGAAGCTCCCTCACTATCAGAAATAAGAGCTTGAATCAATGTTCCGGGATTAGAAGCTGTAATTTTTGTTGGATCTGTAAAATCGGATAAAGTAGCTTTATAGACACCTTTATCTCGGATTGCATAATATACCATTTTGCGAACTTCGTCAACAACAAACGATTTAATAAAGAAACCATTCGCTAAAACAGGATAAGGTTTACCTGCCTCACCGATACTTATAGTAGACGGTAGGATATCTGATTCTTTGAAACGGAAGATGCCAAGTCCGTTATAGGTTTTAGACCACCACCAGGTACCATCACTCAATTTCGTCATACAAGCATTCATCGCTCCATATTGATACCCCGCATTATAATAGAGTAATCGTTCATTTTGAACAAAATAGCCAAAACGAGAATCATTACGATCCAGAGCCATATTTCTGGACGTTTTATTAACTCTTGTGATTCCTTTATTTCTATCAGAGAAATAAAGGTTATCTCCCTCTATGAATCCATAGAATGGATCATCAAACGCAGCATTAGTATTTGTTAATACAGTTTCCACCTTACTACCGTCATAAGCAACTGCAGAGATAGATCCATCTCCGAGAACACCATCTTCATCCGATATATAAGTAAACTGCTTCCCAGGATCAAATATATACAGACAAGAATCATTAAACACCAAATTCATTGGATGCTGCCCAGATTTTATACCTAAATCAAATGGATTATTATTCATACCCTCTGGTAAATCTGTAATTAATTTCAATGCCATCAAATTGCCCCCCTTTACTGCGTAATAAAGGGTTTTAGCCGGTTTATTATAAGCAACCGGTACATTAAGTACACCTTCTTCCAAAGAACGACCTCCCAGCTTGGTTTTCAGCACAATCTTCTGAGAACCTATATTTTTAAATTTCAACAATCCTGGATTTTCTCCTTTATATTCTAAAACTTCATTTCCATCCTGATCCATTGTACCTTGCGGGAACATCCAAGTATATTCAACTTCAAGTGCTTCCGGATTAGGTAAGTATACAGAAAGCTCAATTGTCGTTTTGTCTACTTCGCAAACTCCTCCTTCAATCGGCTCTATACTAACTGTTGGAAAAATATCACTAATAAGAATTTTCTTTTTCAGTTTTCCTTCGCCTACAATTTCCAAAACAACGTCATATGTTCCAGCCACTTCATATTTATGAATCGGTTCCGACTCTCTAACTTTCTCCGAACCATCACCAAAATCCCATATGCACTCTCCTTCTGCTACTGAATTATTTTTGAATTGAATTTTCGATCCAACTAAATAATCAATCGCATATTCGCCATCCACTGCATACGAAAAAGCAATCTTATCACCTGGAAAATATTCGTAAACAGGATCATTTTCTATACATCCTACCAACAAAAGGATAAATATTGTACTGCTTAATATACTTCTTAATAGATTCATAGCTTAACGATATTAGATTATTTCAATTGTAAATTTCTCAGAAACTCCCTGATTATTTTTTTCATCATATACCCGGAAAGTCGCACCTATACTATAAGATTTCAAATAAGAAATCTGAAACTTAGATTCAGATGATTTATAGATCAGTTCTTCAAAAGGAATGTTATTATACTTACTTTTGAGTTCAGCTTTTCTCTCTTCCTTTACAAACTTATCATAGTCCTGACGGTTTTCATTAAAGGTAGAATCAAGACAAGCGTTAAAATCTTCTACAGTAATTTCACCTGTCGTAACCAAAACAGTCCGATAATCTGTCAAATAAGTATTCTGTTCAAGTTTCTCATATAATCCTTTTTTAAATGCAGTAGCAAAAGTATCAGGAAATAAAGTTGAAAACTTTTCAGAATCAAAATCTACCACATCTTTCCATTCCACCGGACGTAAAGTATTACTCACCGGAAAGGTTTCATTTATAACATAAGCTCTCTTATCGATATCCCAATTCTCTTCTGAATGGACATATTGACTAATAGACTGTTCTTCACGAGCCGAAGAAGAAACATTCACAGATAATGAATAATTAAAACTAACAAATGGACACTTAGCTTCCATTGCTTTATTTTCAGTTAAATCATACCAAACCTCAAGTCTGTCAATCTTTTCTCCTTTCGTATAATATTGTGCTTTAAAAGCCAGATTCTCACCTGCTTTTACTTTAGTACTGGATAACTCCCAAACAGTATGCGGAACCTCCTGACCAATTCTTGCCCAGTCATCTACAGGATCATTAATTTCACAGGATACCAAACCAGCTATACTTATTAGAAGTAATGTAGTCTTAGCTATATTTTTCATTTTCATACTCAGTTAATGATTATTATTTATATACAGCCCAAATCATTGGGACTTTCAACCAATCTGCATTTTTATAAGCTCCAAGGCGTTCTAATTCTGCCCTGTTATATTTCTCTTCAGTTTCCGGATCATAATTGATTCTTTGAAGCCAAACTTCTTTAACTGTGCCATCAGGATTTTTATCACTCAACCAATAAGGCTCATACAAATTGTAAGGACGTTTAAGAGTTGGATATACAATTATTCCATCATACATCTTTTTATTTACATTGTTACTATAGTTATATCTTCTCATATCTGTCCATTGTTCAGGCTGTAAATACATACAAACATATTTTTGTAACATCAAATGATGGAGAGTAAACGCATTACCTTCCGGGAAATACTTTTCTTTATAGGTTCCTTCAAAATAGTTCTTTCTTGGTAAACTTGTTTTAGGAACTCCATATCTATCCATATTATAATCAGCGGCAGCAACCGTTAATGTTCGGGCTGTAGCCTTATCCCCTTTCCAATAAGATGCTTCAGCTTTTATAAGTAATAACTCTTCTTTAGTAAACAATGGAATATATCCGTCATCCTTTGTATAAATACCAGCAAACAAATCCGGATAATTTCTCTCTTTATATGAGACTCCCATACCAATATTGTTTTCCAGATATCGGAATTTAATTCCGGTATCTCCTTCCGGGCCAGAGCGAGCTGTCATCATTTTTTCCAAACGAGGATCTTCTGCTTTACCAGATACTAAAGTTGGTTTCTCAAAAACTCCCATAACATCTACACAGAAATATTTTGAAACGATAGCTTTATCCAATAAATTACCACGACTCTCCCATCCATTGATAATCGGCTGAGAAGGTCCCCAAGGCGAACTTGCGACTCCAGTACCACCATCATATTGATAACGTGGTTCTTCCCAATTATCTAAGGCTGCATCAACTGCACTTATTATCTGCTCACAACTATTACTATTATTATCCCAGTTAGGTAACTTACGCAATAAAATACGCGCTTTCAACGCACAAGTAAACTGTCTCCATTTTCCTAAATCTCCCCCAAAAACACGATCCATTTTTGTGGTAATTTTAATATTACCAGGAGCTTGAGTCCATTCGGGATTATCATATAGCGCAATAAGCTCATCAGCTTCTTGTAACATCCATTGATAAATACTCTCTTGTGAATCATATTTTGGAGAGTTCGACAGATAAGCTTCCGAACGTGGCATATCCCCAAACATATCAGTAGTCAACTGAGTTGACATTAAGCGTATCGTTCGTGCTATTAAAACAAAATTTAAAGATTTAATTCGTTCTGCTGCTTTTATCAACTCATTTACATTTGCACCAATGTCATAAAAATGACGACGCCATTGTGGATGCCGATTCATTGTCAGAAACTCCCAACCACCTTTATAAGCATATGTATTAGTCTGGCTTTTTCCTCCAGTAGTCAACGCCATTGAGAGATAGGCTCCATATTCAGCATGATCATAATTCGCTTGAGAAGCATAAAACATTACTACTGGCAAAGCTTGTTCCGGAGTTACTTTATTCGATTTATCCGGATTTATGTTATCGTCAAGCATATCTTCACAACCAGTAAGACTGCCACATAATAACAAGGTTCCTATTATATATTTTACAATTTTCATAATAATCATCAAATTTTAGAATGTTGCATTAAGGGTAAAATTAAAACTACGCGTACTTGGAACTGCATAATTATCAATTCCAAAAGAGCCTGTTCCTGAAGCAGACGAATTCCCACTGATTTGTGGATCTGACCCTGAATATTTAGTTAACAAGAACAGGTTATTACCAGTGACAGTTAATTTAAGCCCTTTAATAAGGGATTTCTTAAGGAAAGGAGTAAAATTATACGCAAACGACAAATAACTTAACCGTATATAAGAACCATCTTCAATAAAGTTAGAACTAACTCCATAAAAATAAGTATTCATATTTGTCTGATTAAAAATAATCGGTTTCGTATTTGGTATATAAGTTCCATCCGGTTGTTCAATTACACCATCAACAACAATTTCACGATTACGATACTTTTCATATGATTTATGCTGTCCATTTGAAAATAATCCTCTTCCTGTTACATTTACAACATCGCCTCCTTTACGCCCATCAAGCAAAAAAGACATTGAAAAGTTTTTCCAGCTAAAAGAACTTACTAAGCCCAATAAAAAGTCTGGTGCACGATCCCCTATCAAAACTCCTTTTGCTGAATCAATAATTGGTGTACCATCTTCTTTGCAAATAATCTTTCCTTCCGGATTTCTTTTATAATCTTTACCGGTAATGGAAGTAGTAGAATGATTCAGATAAGCAGTCGGAAAAATATCTCCAAATTGAGTTCCCTGCAATTCGGTCATTCCTTCTGGTAGACTAGTGACTTTTCCTCTATTCAATGAGAAATTCAACCCTGCAGTCCATTTAAAATCCCTATTCGATAATATATCTTGAGAAAATTGTACTTCCACGCCATAATTTTTTACAGCACCTTCATTTCGAGTTTGTAGAATCATACCTGAAGCCGGAGATACACGTACTGTTACAATCTGATTATCAACCGTAGTTGAATAATAGGCTACATCCAGTCTTGTTCTACTATCAAAGAAACGAAGGTCCGCACCGATCTCCCAGGATTTAGTCATTTCCGGAAGTAGTTCATTACTTGCTCCAACAGTCGAATCCAAGCCAAATCCTCCGTCCGGAAAGCTACTCCATTGCTTAAAATTTCTATCAAATTTATATCGGGGACCATCCTTGCCAACCTTAGCCCAATTACCACGGATTTTACCAAAAGAGAAAACAGAACTAGACAAATTCAATAATTCAGAAAATATAATACCAGCTGTAACAGAAGGATAAATGTAGGATTTAGTTGTTAATGTTGATGACATATCACGCCTAACAGTAGCACTCAATTGTGCAAGCCCCTTATATCCCAAACGAACTTCTCCAAAATAACCAAACTTATTCTGTCGATAATGATACAAATTTGTATTATAATCAAATGAAGCATCAGAAGTAAGTGCACCCACATTTTGCATACTATAAAATTCACCAGGTAACACAAAATCCGCTCCTCCTAACTGAGCTTCAATACCTTTTGTATCCTTATATTCAAATCCAGCTAAAAGATCAATATCATAATCCTTTGCAACCGTCAATTTATAAGTACCTAATAATTGCACCGTTAATAATTGATTTCTATTAGGAGAAAAAGTATATTGCCCAAAATTTGTCAGTTCTATATTATCCGGATTGGTAAAATCTGATTTATCAAAGCGCGGGGTCATATATGAATCAGTCATGGTATGCTTCTTATCATAACTAATTTTTCCTGAAAACATCAAATCCTTCACAGGAGTCCATTCTATCGATCCCATAAGAATATTTCGTGTAGACTCAGTCACTCCATAATCTTCGTATCTACTCCAATTTGGATTCAAGACCAAATCTTTCAATTCATCATCAGTTAATGTAGATTTATCTAAAAGCCAACGTATACCATTAGCATCTTTATAGTAACTCATTTGATCATTAATAGGCCAACGGTATACAGAAAGCATAGAATTACCAAAACCTCTAGACTTACTCTCCATTATATTTGCCGATAACGACATTTTAACCCATTTAGATACATCATAATTTGCCTTGATGAGAAATCCCATCCGATCCTTATAATCATCATGTACAACTCCATCACTCTTAGAGTAATTGGCAGAAGCATAAGCAGAAAACTTATCTGTTCCTCCTGACGCACTCACATCGTATTTCTGATAGAATCCCGTGCCAAGAAAAGAGCCCACATTATCATAAACTTTTTGCCCTGGGCTTAACAAAGGTCCCCAGCCACCAATAACAGTATTATCTTTATAAAAACCTTGTGCACCAGGTCCATACAATGATTGTATTTCAGGAGCCCGCACCGCATTGTCAATTTGTACACTGGCATTAGCATTCACGGTTATTTTTCCACTTTTACCACTCTTTGTTGTAATCATGATAGCTCCGTTAGAAGCTTCCTGTCCATATAAAGCAGCTGCAGCCGCTCCTTTTAAAACAGTCATACTTTCAATATCATTCGGATTAATATCACCGGCTGCCGTACCACCACCACTAACAGGCATTCCATCTACTATAAACAAAGGCTCATTACTCTGTCCCGGATTAATAGAAGATATGGCACGTATTATCATAGGAGAACTTGCATTAGGAGAGCCTCCCGTACTACTGGTCTGAATACCGGCTATTTTACCTTGCAATGAATTCACAAAATTTGCAGATTGACCAGCAACAATTTCATCCGAATCCAGACTTTGCACCGCAAAATTTAATTTCTTTTTTTCCGTTTTTACTCCCATTGCCGTCACTACAACCTCATCAACCATTATTGAAGAAGGTTTCATGACAACATTTATCACAGACTGTTTACCTGCCTTCACCTCTTGTGTCTCCATACCTACATAAGAGAACACCAAAGTAGAATTGTCAGGTGCCTTAATTGAATAATTTCCATCAATATCAGTAATTGTACCTAGACTGGCATTCCCTTTAACAAGAACGGATGCCCCAATGACCGGCATTCCATCTTCAGAGGAAGTCACCACTCCAGTAATCGTATGCTGTGAATATGCAGCCACAGCAGAGAAGAAAAAGAGTAGAACTAATAACTGTTTTTTCATAATATAATCTATTAATAATTTTATTTAGCTCTATCCAACGCAAGCATATGGATTTGAACATTAGAATAAATTTTCACTTAAATCAGTAAAAAAAGTATTCTTTTCTGATTACAGAAACAGATACCCCATTACCTTATTATATACACTTTTATGCTCTATAAAAACGACGATTTAATTAGTTATAAAACAGGGGTCTTTAAACAAGAATTATAAGAAGGAAAATGTCTAACAAACATCATCTTTAAGGTTTCTTTTTATCAGACATGATTTTCTTATTTAAAGATCTCAACTTTTCATTACCTCAAATACTCATACTAAGTTCTATCAGAACTTAGTTTTTTTTCTTATTAATAAGTATGGTTAACTTTTTATTAATTGTTTTGAGATGCAATATTATCATTAAACAAAGGTCGAAAGAATTCTTTGAGAATTACTTCATAGCAAAGATAAGAATAGTTTTAATATCAAGAACATTAATTTGCATTTATTTTGATTTATATTTATTAATTCACGATAATATAAAGTGATGTATTGCATTCTAATGAAATATAAGTAACGTGAGCTTAACGAATATGATTACAATAACACTTCTTTGTTTTCCCGTTTACAGGAATAGTATTTTAACACACACTTAAATAGGTAATTAACAAAGTATTAAATACGTACTTTTGATATTATAAAGTACGTACTTTTTTAAAGTCTGATTATCATTGTTTTATATCCTTCAAATAGCTATGTCAAATTATACTTTTCTGATAGGAAACTTTCTAATAATATTAGAAGTATGGCTATAAAAGAATTCGTCGGACTCACGTTAAATAGAAAAAATAAACTTTGTACGGCATTTATCCTATGGTTCTTCTATATTTAAGGAATGGAATTCTATTAATCCAGTCATTGGGGTTTCTTCAATAATATCAAGTTCTACTCCAAAACCACGAGCGACTTCTCTTAATATTTCGGAGTAGCTGTATGCTACTGAACCAACAAAACGAATAGGATAACTTTTATAATCATACTGACACACACTACGGATAAAAAAGTTTTTCAAATTATTGGTTAACAAGCTATAAACATAGTCGTTATCTAAATAATCTGCTAAGAAATAAGATATAGTAGCAAGGAATCGATTGGGAAATGGTAAATTGTAGACAGATTCCATAGCATCATTTGCAGTTATACGAAACTTATCATAAAAGTCTGTTGCAATATATTTAGGGGCTAACCCTTTAAGAACGTCAGCCAGAAAAAGTTTACCTAATACTGCACCGCTTCCCTCGTCACCTAATATGTAGCCTGCGGCTTTCACATTTTTGACAACGATTTTACCATCGTAGAAACATGAATTGGAGCCAGTTCCTAATATGCAGGCAATACCTGCTTCACATTTAAATAAACCACGTGCAGCAGCCAACAAATCACTTTCAACTTGAATAGGAGTCTTAAATTGTGCTACCAGAGAAGCACCCAATATGTTTTTTTTCTCATAAGAGGTACATCCGGCACCATAATAATATACTTGATCCAATTTCTTTTTAAAGAAGGATTCTGGTAAACCGAGTCTTACACTTCTGCTTATTTCTCTTCTGGTTTGGAAAAAAGGATTCAGCCCTTCCGTAAAAGCTCTCTGTACGAGATGATTATCTTCAACAAGAGCCCACTCAGTTCTTGTAGAACCACTTTCTGCGATAAGTTTCATTCCGTAGTCTTTTTTGATTTGGTTACAAATATATAATCTTTTTTGCTATATCTTTCATTCTTCAATAAGATTTTCTTTAGTGCCAAACTAAATCAGTGAGAATTATGGAAGTATATTATATGATCATATAATGAAATACTGCTAAGTTCTGATAGAACTTAGTAACATTAAGCTGTTAAACATTAGAGCTCAATAGATTCAAATGCTCTTTGACGTTTTCTAATAAATTACGAGTGATGTAAAAATATTAATGTATCACTGCTATTCATAATTTATAATTAGAGATGTTTTAAATATATTTTAAAACAAAAACAGTTTAAAAAGAATTTGATTACTTAAAAAACAAAATCAAACGTTCCTTAAATATATAACAAATAACATTATTAATATTATCAAATAATACTATGCACGTTAAAAATTATTATCTATTCCTCGTATTTTTATACTTTTGTATAAACATGGAAGCCCAGTGTCCTAAACGAGAAATGCGAGCGACCTGGATTGCTACAGTAGGTGGTATTGACTGGCCTAAAAGCGCAGGAGCTACTTCACAAAAAGCAGAGATGCTCAAAATGCTTGATTCAATTCAAACATTGAATCTCAACACTGTATTTTTTCAGGTACGTTCACGTTGTGATGCGATGTACAAATCGTCTTATGAACCTTGGTCAAGTGACCTAAAGATACCACGAGGTACCAATCCGGGATATGATCCATTGGCGTTCGTCATAGAAGAATGCCACAAACGAGGGATCGAATGTCATGCATGGCTCAATCCATATCGTTATAATAAAACTGGCGATGGATGGACAGGAAGCAATAACTGGCCATACAACTATGAGAACACACACCCTGAATGGTTACTTTGGTATTCCGACAACGTGATTTTAGATCCTGCTATCCCCGAAGTACGATTACTAATTACAAATATAGTAAAAGAAATAACTACAAATTATGATATAGACGGCATCATCTTCGACGATTATTTCTACCCATACGGAGGTACCACCAACCAAGATGCAAAATCGCAATCGCAATATTTCGGAACATGGTCGAATGCCCACCCTGGTAAAACCGTACATGACTGGCGACGTGCCAATGTAAACCAAATGATTGCCGATGTTTATCACACAATTCAAACTATAAAACCTTATGTAACATTTGGAGTTTCACCATTCGGTATTTGGACAACCAACACCAGTGTAGCAGAAGAAGAAGGTATTCCGTTACCTTCGGGTATTACAGGAGGAAATATGTATCAAGAGATTTATTGTGATCCTGTAGCATGGCTAAAAGAGGGTACAGTTGATTATCTATCACCACAATTATACTGGAAAACAGGTGGTGCACAGGATTATAACAAGCTTTGCACTTGGTGGACGGATCTAACCAATCGTTTTGGTAAACAGTTCTATTCGAGTATGGCTCTCTATCGTTATGCAGAAAATAATTCAAGCAATGCAGGTTATTACAAGAATACAGATGAATTTAAGAACCAAACTTTGAAAAATCGCAGTACAAATTATGATAATGCCCCCGGAAACGTATTTTATAATACCTTAGCTTGGGTTTATGATGCCCCCTTCCGTGAAAAATTTAAAACTGACGTTTTTCAATACCCGGCACTCCCCCCTGCAATCCACTGGAAAGCGGCACCCGAACAAGAACCTATTTCATTTACAGGCCCCCCACAGGGTAGTATCATCTCATGGATACACAATTCTGATGAAAATGTACGTTACGCTGTATATGCTGTACCAATTGCCAAACGGAACGAAACAGGTGCCTTCTCCAAATCAGAACATTTAGTTTCTATTACCTACGACAAACAATTCCGTATGAAGAAAGGTATATCTACCTCTACACACAAAATTGCAGTTTCGGTTATTGACCGATATGGTAATGAATATGCGCCACGTGTATTTGGTGAATCACCGGCTGCACCAATTACAGCGGTGTTAACTTATCCTGATGATAATGCCAGCATTTCCAAAGCAACTTTATTCCAATGGCAAGGAGCTTCAGATGTCGATTGTTATATCTGGCAACTATCTCGTAACAGCCAATTTACCGATTTAGTAGCTTCAATGGAAACCACAGATACTAAATACAATTCTGGATTAGTTGGCAGTATAGAAGAGAATACAACATACTGGTGGCGTGTAAAAACACGAAAAGCCAATACATTAGATACATGGTCGGAAGCTCGTCAATTCACAATTGGAACAGCAAGTGGTATAAAGACCTCCGTCACAACCAATTCACAAATTTACGTATACAACGAATACGGAAATCCATATCTATTTATATATGCAGACAAAGCTTCTAACGCAATACTTGAGCTTTATTCCACACAGGGTTATCATACCTTTTCTCAAACACTTTGTTTATTGGAAGGTGAAAATAGAATTCCACTATCATTGCCTAATAAAGAAATGTACATTGCAAAACTACAAATTGCAGAAAAACAATTGACATTAAAAATAACCAACTAATCATTCTTAAAAAGTCATGAAGAAACTATTATTATTATCGCTCATTTTGATTGGGCAACTTTCTTATGCACAGCGAATCGACATCAAGTCTATCCAGCTTCTGAATGGGACAGAACAAGGAGGATATTTTCATCCGGTCTTCAGTCCAAAGGGTACTTATCTACTCACAACTACTGAAAATTATGAGGGTCTGAATTGTCACATTATAGCAACTCATAAAATCGAAAAACTGGTAACAGATGCAGGTGCCGGCTATGGTGTACGCATCAGTGCCGACGAAAACACTATTTTATTTAAAAAGACCGAAATACGAAATAAATTACGTTTTTCTTCACTGCAAAGTTATTCCTTAAACAATAAAAAGCAAGAAAAGCTAATTGATGCCACGCATGAAAAAATTAGTCCTGTATTCGCAGAAAATGTACCAGCAGTAATCAAAGGTGGAACTATGAAAAAAATGAGAAATACGGCCTCAAATGTAGACCCGTATATCAATATTGAAGATCGCAAAATGGTTTTATATACAGGAAACATTCGTAAAATTCTCACCCCAAATGGAGAGAACAAAAGTTACTTTTGGGCTAGTATATCTCCCGACAGCAAACACATCGTTTATACAGTAGCTGCTTATGGTACTTTTGTTTGTGACATTAATGGAAAAAATGTTGTTTCATTGAAAAAACTAAATGCTCCCAGTTGGTTAAATAATGAATGGATTATCGGAATGAACGACAAAGATGACGGTGATCAAGTTATTACTTCAGAAATCACAGCAACAACCATTGATGGTAAAATCCGCCAGACACTTACTACACCTTTTGCAAAAATAGCTATGTATCCGGCAGCCTCAGCCGATAGTAAACAAATTGCATTCAACTCAGAAAAAGGTCAAATTTACATTATGAACATTGAATTAAAATAACTCAATTATGAAACGACTAGCATTACTCATAGTTTCTATTTTGACGATTTTTACCGCTCAAGCAATTGATTTGACTGGTGTCAAAATTTATATCAACCCAGGACATGGTGGATACGATAGTAACGACCGGAGCATCTGGACCATTCCTGTTCCCGAAGTATGGACCTCTCCTGATGGCTATTGGGAATCCAAATCTAATCTGGTAAAAGGATTAGCATTGAAAGAGTTGCTTGAAGCAGCAGGTGCTACTGTCATTATCTCGCGTACAGATAACACAAGCGGTATCCGTGACGGTGAGCAATTTGTCGGCGGTGGCGACCGTGACTTATCAGAAATTGCTGAAGAAGCTAATGCCAATAATGTGGATCATTTTTTATCAATCCATAGCAATGCCCTGAATACAACGACCAACTATCTTCTATTATTGTATCATGGATACAATGATCAGCCAACTATAGCACAAAGTTTACCAATGGTACAATCATCAGGCCTTTCTCAGATTAACAATCCTTTGACCGTTTGGACAAGCCCCACTCCGATGCTGCGTGGTGATTTTACATTTTATGGCGATAATCTCGGTTTAGGAGTTCTACGCCCGTTAACTGTACCGGGATTCCTTTCTGAAGGTTCATTCCATGATTACCCACCAGAAACCCATCGCTTAATGAACAACGACTTCTGCAGACTCGAAGCTATACGTTTCTTTCAGCACTTTCATAACTATTTTAAACGCGATATGCCGACAACAGGCACAATTGCAGGTTTCGTGAAAAGCGAAAATGAATTGGTAGATATTCTTAATCAGCCGAAATTTACCTACAGGCCCGGTAGTGATGACCAATGGTTACCACTCAATGAAGCAACCGTAAAACTGCTCAATGCAGACGGTTCACAAGTATTACAAACTTATATCACTGACAACTGGTACAACGGTATTTATGCCTTTTATGACCTGAAACCCGGTAATTATAAATTATCGTTTTCATTGGAAAATTACGAAAGTAAGACAGTAGATGTTACAGTTACCGCATCCGAAATTACATACTCAAAAGCCTTTTTGAAAAACATCAATATCATTGTTCCTGATTATCCTGCACCCGAACAGGGCGATGGTGCAACAGCATTAAGCCAATATGATTTTATTACGGACGGTAATATCGAAAATCCTGCATGGCTGAACAGTTCATCAATCAGACGAATACTTCAACGCAATGGAAAACTGTATGTTTTGACCACCGATCCTAAAATTATAGTAATAAATGCCGAAACACAAGAAATTATCAAAGAATTAGAATTAACCGGCATCACAGGTGGAAGTTCCATTCTTAGTGACATTGCTTTCAGTGCCGATGATGTTTTACTGGCTTGCAACAAAATAACAGATGCTTCCGCTACCACAATGTTTAAAGTATACAAATGGGAAAACGACGATGCTGCCCCGACAGTTTTATTCACTACCCAAAAACAAGCCAATACAACAAATGCCGAAATAGGAGAAACTTTCACCGTAGCCGGTGCCATTTCAAACTTATATATCTATTACACGGTTAAGTCCGGTGCAAACTATCGCATTGTCGGTTTAAATTACAAAAATGAAACCAAAAGCGTTACTGATAAATATATGGGTGCCGATACTAATTATCCGGTTTCTATATGGGGAGAACATGTTAAGTTTACCATATCTCCTTCCGGTTACGACCATATCATTGTCGACAGTGATGTGATGCATACTACCGAATATAAATTCGACTGGTCGGCCGTCGATGGTGCTGCCTTGTTGAAAAAAGGTGAATTAACTGTTACCGAGGTACCGGTAGCTGCCTACGGAAACACGTTTGCCCGTTATGCCGGACATCTATTTATGGCTACACCAGTTTGCAATGCCGATGCAACAAAAGCAGGTATAGCACTCTTTGATGTTACTAATGGGTTGAGTAACGCCGTTAGAATTTCAGATAAATATCCCGAAGCAGGTTTAGGTACAACCCGTGCCGGTTATTTGGCATCATCTATTGTAGTAAACAATTATGATATCAAAATCGGAATTTGGGCACAGGGACAAGGTGCCGCCATTTACAAAACCGAAATCCAGCCGGTAGCTAATATCTACGCTTCCGAGCTCTCAATTAGTCCAGCAAATGAGTTTAAATTTACATTGAACGAAGACGCTTCATCGGTATTCATTACAGTCTACAAGGAAGGTGAAACCCTAACCAGTTACAATGCAGGGGCACTAAACAAAGGAGCACAAGTCATAACCAATCCGTTCGGAACAACCAATTATGATACGTGGAGTGTTACAGCAAGTTCACGTCCTGTAGCATACCCAGTTAAAATAAGCGACGACTCTCCTATATTCCAGTTCTATTCGGGGCGTGGTGTTGCCGTAGACAACAATCCTGAAAGCCCATTCTTCGGCCGGGTATACGTATCAGAATCTGCCGGTGGCCTCATCTCGGAAGGAACACCAGTGAATCCCCGGACAACGCAAAAAGGTATTTATATTTTGGATGCAGCTTTATCAGACGTCACCAATCAGGGAGCCAAAAGTTATACCGGCAATATAGCATGGGGAGCCAACGTAAATGCCAGTTACCAATATGCTCCAAGAGGAATTACAACAGATGCCTCCGGTAAAGTTTATATCTCCGACAGTTCATTTGGTAACTCAGGAATTTACATAATGGATGCGGCCCATCCTGCATCAGATTTTTCTCCATTATTTGGCGGAACGCTTAATACTTCCAACGGTCAGGTAACAGTAGACGGAACTTTTATTCACGATCCAATAGAAGATATAAAAATCATAGGAAGTGGTACTGAAACGAAGTTGTTTACTTACAACCGTCCGGCTTCTCCGGTAGCAGGAGGCATTTATCGTTATGATATTGGTACAGCCGTATTACCCTGGGTATCAGCCCCCAGTGCTACTATTTATGATGACATGCAAAATGGTAATCTCCTTCAGAATTCATATGGCCAAATTGCTTCGGACACCCACGGCGGATGGTGGATGTGTCAATACCGTGCAGGTACAGGCGGAGCCAGTGTTCCGGCTTTGATACACGCCACCAATGGCAAACTAGATTACAATTGCAGTTCATCACTTCCAAGTTCATACCAGGGAGCCATGGCAGTGAACGCAGATGGTTCTGCACTGGCAATAGGTACAAAAGCCGGTAAAGTAGAAGTTTTCAATGTGGTTTACGATGCAAGTAACAAACCGACTCTCACCGCTAAATGCAGTATTGACTGGGGAGAAGCGACCGACTATTTGCAGAATATGGCTTTCGATGCAGCGGGTAATCTCTATCTGATTTCTAACTATAATGAACGCCTGATGGTATATTCTCTTCCTAAATCCGATAATACGTATACTACACATGCTTCTGTAAAACAGAGTACAGGCATAACACCTCATTACAAAGCAAATTTAAGTGATTGTATTTACATATCGAATCCAGTAAAAGACGAAATTATCATCAATGCAACAGCAGGTATCAATGCAGAAAGCTATGTACTTTATGACACCAAAGGTATACCGGTAAGAAGCGGCATAATAAATGCTGCACAAACCAAGGTCAATGTACAAACTCTGAATTCAGGTATCTACGCCTTACTGGTTAAAACCTCCGAAGGTATTACCAATAAACGTATTCTAAAACAGTAATACATTTTTGGGGTAATCTTTATGATTACCCCAAAAACGGCAGAACTGCTCTTCTGTATTTGTATTAACTATAAGATTATCATACATATTTATTATTCATCCAAAATTTAACTACTATGAGACGATTTCTTACTATTGTAACTGCCATGTCTCTGGCAATAACAGCATTACATGCACAAGAGCCCAACATTTATGCCTCCGGACTGAGTGCAAATGCAGTTGATAACACGAATCAGGAAGTGAAAATTTCCTATACACTAAATGCTCCGGCTACGTCATTAACAATTATTCTTCAGAAAGAGACGGCCCCCCCTCACGAGATTCAGATTACTGAATCCGAAGCATTAACAAAGGGGAACCATACAAATATCTCTGTCGATTTGAGTACAGTCCCCACAGGAAATTACACATGGAAATTAAAAGCAACCGGAACTGAAACAAGTAGCGAACCGATTCTCATCGGCAATACTACCGAAACTCTTACAACACCTCGAGGGTTGGCTATCAACAATAATTTCGATAGTCCCTATTTCGGTCACATCTATGTTACTGATTCTAAAAATAAAACAACCGACGGAGGTATATATGTTTTTGATGCAGCTTTCGCTGATATCACAGGGCAAGGAGAAAATGCTTGGTCCAGAAACTTTTCAGATAGTCCTGCAAGTCCGTTACGGTTAACTGTAGCACCCGATGACAGAATTTACATTACCGATTGGAGCGATAACGAAACCAGTGGTGTACACATCTGGAATCCTGCAACTCCCACTACAGACGCGGTTTCCGTATTTGGAGGAACAATTACCGGTGGAAATGCAAAGGAAGGTGAAGTATTTATTCACGGTTCGGTTTCACATTGCTATATAACAGGAACAGGAGCAGATACCAAACTTTATACCTATGACGAAGATCTTCCGCAAAAAATCAATTTATACGAAATCGGAAATCTGGATTCTCCTTGGGTCGATGCCCCGACTCCCCTTACATATCCCGGCAGCATAGCCAATGGAAATGGTATGATTTTTCCAGATGACAAAGGAGGCTGGTGGGTTGCACAGCACAGGGCTACCGACCCTGTAAGCGGAGTTAATCCCGGATTAATCCATATGAATTCTTCAGGCGTGGCAGATTATAGCTCTATGGGAGCATTAGGAAGCAACACCCGAGGTGTAGTAGGCTTAAATACAGATCAAAGTTTAGTAGCTACCGCAGGCACTATCGATGAAAGAAACACACAGGGGCAAATACATATTTTTGATGTCACTTGGGACGATAATAACACCCCTGCCTTATCATCTAAATACGTTATTAATACTCCTTTTACAAGTACCTGCTATACAGTTGTATTTGACGTTGCCGGTAATGTATATGCAACCGGTGATAATAATGCATTAGGTGTATGGGCGCTTCCCAAGACAGAAAACTCATTTACGACCCCCGCCCCTTCTACTTCCGTACTGGAGATAATCAACACAGCAGTGGGCGTCCACACCGCGACTAACGACAAAGTTGTGGAATCCGTTTCATACAATACGCCGGCAGGTATTACCGTCCCAGCTGATGCCCAAGGCCTATTATTGAAAAAAACAACGTACACCGACGGTACCACAAAAGTAGATAAAATTATAAACAAGTAATTAACAAATTTACAAAACAAAAGTCCTATGGATAATATGAAATTAAACATGCAATATATCGATTACGCCAGGCATATGCGGAACAGAATATTCTTGTTTGCCTGTCTGATAATGGTATCGGTATACGCAATTGCACAAGAGAAAGGGAAAAGTGTAACAGGTACTGTCACTGACAGTAATGGCGAATCGTTAATCGGTGTATCGGTCAAAGTGGCAGGTGCTCCTATCGGCTCTGTTACTGATATTGACGGCAGATATAAGATTACCGTACCATCGACTACATCTGTTCTACAATTCTCCTATATAGGTTATGTATCCGTACAAGAAACAGTAGGTTCTCGTAGTATCATTAATGTCAAAATGAGAGAAGATTCCAAAGTGATTGACGAAGTAGTTGTGGTAGGTTATGCCACCCAACGCCGAGCTAATTTGACCGGTGCAGTAGGTACAGTGGATATAGCCAAACAGTTGGAAAGTCGCTCACTGACAGATGTAGGCCGTGGTTTACAGGGTTCAACCCCGGGCCTAACTGTCACCACTACTTCGGGACGTATCGGAACAACACCCAAAATCCGTATTCGCGGTGATCAGGGTACTCTATTGAACGAAGACAGCGGTGCTTCACAACCGCTTATTTTGGTCGATGGCGTTGAAGTAACCGATTTGAACATGGTCAATCCTGACGATATTGAGAATATCTCGATACTGAAAGATGCCGCTTCATCCTCCATTTATGGTTCACGGGCTGCCTTCGGCGTGGTACTGATTACAACCAAATCAGGACAGAATAGTGATAAATTTACAGCTACTTACTCCAACAACTTTGCATGGACCTCTCCCATCGGTTTACCTAAGATGGCCAAGTCTTACGAGTCGGCAGCCATGGCATTAGAAGCATGGAGACGTAATAACCCCAACGACTCGGAATTTGTAGGTGATGCCGGAATGAAATGGGATAACGATGCTATTGAGCGGATGAAGGAATGGGAACGTAATTTTGGCGGTATGAATCTTAGCCCCGAGATGGTGGCCGGACGCGATTTTGAAATTACCGACAAAGGGCTTCGTTTTTATCGTTCATGGGATCCATTCGATATGTACATCCAAAATGGTTTTATTCAAAATCATAATTTATCGGTGACCGGTAAGTCTGGTAAAACCAGTTACCACCTGTCTTTAGGTTATATGGGTAACGAAGGTGTTTTGAAAGTGAATAATGACCAATACGACCGCTATAACGTTACCTTCAAGACCGAAACAGAAATTGCTAAATGGTTGAAAGTACGTTCACAACTAATGTTCTCGCGTACTGTACTGGAGACTCCATTCACTTATTCGAGCTCAACTTACGACCCCTTATATTACATATACCGTTGGCCGGTGATATATCCGTACGGAACATATAACGGACAACCGTTCCGCAGTGCTCTTACCGAAACAGCACAAGCCAATAAAAATAGTGATGCTACAAACAATATGCGCTTTACATTGGGAGCTACATTAAAGATTACAAAAGGTTTATCATTGGAAGCTGATTATTCGTACATAACCAATAGCCGTCTCCGGCAACTGCGTGGAGGTAAGGTAACGGCCATTGATTTTTGGTCAGGTGACATTAACAATCTGACAACCTATACTGCATCATCTTACGACAAATACGATCAGTACAACTATTTAACTAATCATCATACTGCTAATGCAGTTTTACGATATAGTAAAGAATTCGCCGGTAAACACAACCTAAGCGCTTTTGCCGGTTTTAATCTCGAATATGAGGATTATAACTATTTAAATGGTGAAGCTCGTGAATTGTTAGATCCGAGCAAGCACACCATTTCAACAACTTCTAATAATGAAGGTACACGATTTGTTTATGGTTCACAAAGTGACTGGGCTTCCGTAGGTTTCTTTGCACGTATTAATTACTCGTTGAAAGACCGTTATCTCTTAGAACTGAATGGACGTTATGACGGCTCATCTAATTTCCCTCTCGACCAGTTATGGGGATTTTTCCCTTCCGGCTCGATTGGATGGATTCTCAGCGAAGAATCATTCATGCATTCTTTGCAGCCTGTATTAAGTTTTGCAAAACTACGTGCCTCTGTCGGTAGTATAGGCAATCCTAATATCGGTGCCGACCGCTTCAGGGCAATATTGTCATCGGTTTCGTCTGGTTGGAGTATCAATAACGTCAATATGACCACTTTCGGACTTCCGCAAACTTTGGCAAAGGGTTTTACATGGGAAAATATCGTAACAAGCGATTTAGGTATTGATTTGCGCTTCTTAAACGGTCAACTCGGTGCTTCGTTCGATGTTTACAAACGCGTAAACGATGGAATGGTAGTACAAGGAAACGAGATGCCTTCCGCTTTCGGTGCTTCGGCTCCTTATAAAAATATTGGCGAACTGACTACCAAAGGTTGGGAATTAGCGTTGGACTTCAACCACACATTCGCAAATCAATTAAAGCTACGCGTTAATGCCAATATTTCAGATGCCCGCACTGTAATAACCAAACATCCGAACAGAACTAAATCACTTAATGGCAGCAACTATGAAGGTCGGGTACTTGGCGAAATCTGGGGATTTGAAACCGACCGTTTCTTTACCGCAGACGATTTCAATCCGGACGGAACCTTAAAAGCCGATATTCCTGATCAAAGCCGTTTTTTAGAATATAGCGGAACAAGCGGTATTGCAAGTTATTTACCAGGTGATATCAAATATAAGGATCTGGATGGCAATGGAGTGATTGATCGCGGTGATTTTACGGCTGATAATCATGGTGACCTGAAAGTAATTGGTAACTCTACTCCACGCTACGAATACAGCGGACGTATCGGGTTAGATTACAAAGGTTTCGATTTGGATATATTTTTCCAGGGAGTAGGAAGCCGTCAAATTTGGGCAAGCGGTAATTTAATCATTCCGGGCTACCAATTCGGAGACGGAGTGTATTACGCACATCAAACAGATTACTGGACACCCGAAAACCCGGATGCTTTTTATGCACGTTTGTCTAAAATGAATCAACCGTCCCGTTATGCGGAAAGCGGAGGTAACTACATGCCTCAGACCAAATATCTGCTTAACATGTCATATTGTCGTCTGAAGAGTTTAACCCTCGGATATTCGTTACCGACAAATCTAATCCGAAAAGCTTTTCTAAACAAAGTACGCGTATATGTCAGCGGTGAAAACCTATTCACTATCGACAAACTGGGCGATATTCCTCTTGATCCCGAAACCAATACCTCTTCCGGAGACGGTGGCACACAAGGATTCGGTCGTATCTACCCATACGTAAGGACATGGTCATTCGGACTTCAAGTATCGTTCTAATATATCACCAATTAAAAATATTACAGTATATGAAAACATATAAATTATTATTGCTATTAGGATGTGCATTATTCGTTTCTTGTAATGATTTCCTCGATCGTCCGCCTGTTGACAAATTTACCGATGAGGAATTTTGGCAAACCGAAACCCAGGCACGGCTCTTTTTATACAGTGTTTATCCAACGTTGTTTGGAGGATTTGGGACAGCTCAAAACCCCAGTTGGTTGGAAGATGTAGGCGACGATGCCATATCGGCTCCTATACAGAATCCATATGCACCGAATATCATACCCGAAACAGATGGTGGTTGGGGATTTACCAATGTCCGGAAAGCCAATTACGTAATAGCCAGTGCTCCCCGTCTGAATGAACCGGAAGCAACTATTAATCATTGGTTAGGTATCGGTCATTTTTTAAGAGGTTATTTCTACAGTAGCTTAACTTTTCAGTACGGTGATGTGCCATGGTTCGACAGAGTGTTACAGCAAAGCGACGAGAAAGAAGATATGGATTACCTATATAAAGACCGCGATCCACGCAACTTTGTAGTAGAAAAAAACATAGAAGATTTCAAATTTGCATTGAATAATACAGTACGGGTGAACGACGGTAAGTTACAAATCAACCGATATGTGGTGGCGGCGCTTGTTTCCAGGGTTATGTTACGCGAAGGTACATTCCAGAAGTACTACCTTCAGGATATTGAAATGGCTGAAAAATGCCTTGAGCTTGCCAAAGCTGCTTCTGAAATAGTTATGGCAGGCCCCTATCAATTGGCTCCTAACTATAAATCGCTATTCACCTCCGATGACTTATCCGATAATCCGGAAATAATCATGTACCGTGAGTATTCCGATAAAACCGTGAAGCACTACATGGTAAACCAATGTTATGACATAGAGCAGAATGGTGCAAGCAAATCACTGCTCGAAAGTTTCTTACGTAGTGACGGATTCCCTGTCTTTTACAACAATGAATACTGGTTCGCTCCCACCGCTACCGATTTCTTTACTAATCGCGACCCACGCTTGTCGTACAATTTTCGCCCCAAATATTATCCTGTCGGTGGAAATAATGCTCCTTACAGCTATTCGCGTTCGGGCTATTCTTTGAGAAAATTCACAGATGACGAATGGGAAAGCAGTAATCCCAATCTCAAAAACCGTGGACAAAACATTACCGACGCCCCCTGCCTTCGTTTAGGTGAAGTACTCCTAAACTATGCTGAGATTTGTTACGAGTTGGAAGCAATTACCGGAAAAGACATCTTCAATCAAGAGGTATTGAATTCGACCATCAACAAGTTACGCGCCCGTGTAAATATGCCCAACCTGGAAGAAATCGGTGGTGAGCCTGCTATTAACGGCGTGATTTACGATGACCCGGTACGTACAAAATGGGAACCGACCAACGATGTATCGCCTATGTTGTGGGAAATTCGCCGCGAACGCCGCGTAGAACTTTGCTATGAAAATGGGCTACGCTCAGCGGACTTAAAACGTTGGAAAAAACTTGATTACTTGTGCAATCAACACAACCCCGACTACCGTTATGGCGCCTACATTGTATTGGACGATTTTCCCTCCGCCGTAAAAGACGGTATCGTTCTTACGGGGATTATCAGCCCTGATGCCGGGCAAGATGCAACGTTGTCCGAAGGATATATATTGCGAAATACGGGAACAGCGCGCGACTTACCGCAACCGAAAAATTATATAAAACCGGTTCCTAATAATCAAATCAGTTTGTATAAAAGCTATGGTTACACGCTTTCTCAAACAAAAGAATGGCAATCTGAAAATTAAATATACATATGAAAGGAATAAAATATATATTATTACTGCTATTGCCGGCATTGGCCATAACAGCATGCAAGGATGACGACTCGATTGTAGAAAATCCTTCCGGAGAGACATTAATTTACAACCTGTATATCGCCAATGGCGGGTTATCCGGAGGTATCCGTTATAACGCTGCTTACGACGACGCAACCCGTACTCTTACATTTAATAATGTAGCAGCCGAAACCGATGTTCAACGCATTAAGTTCGGTGGGAAAATTTCGTTGGGAGCTCATTTTGATGCAGATTCTTACAATTTTTACAAGCCGGAAGCTCCCAATGAAAAAATATTAAAAGGTAATATTACCCTCACCAGTGGTGAAAACGTGGCCAATTACAATGTGGTAATCAACCTATCCGACCCCGCGTCCGCACCATTGGTAAGCAAAATTGAAGTGGAAACATCAACAGGAAGTGTAATCAGCGGACTGATTGACCCGGCAGACAAGATGATTTACCTCAATACACCGAACGAAGAACAGGTTACCCTGAAAAATATTCTGCTCGTACCTACACGTACGTCTTATACACTGACTACGGCAGACGGTAATGTCATCAGAAGAGATAACCCGGGTACTATAGAATTAAACTTCCTGGGAATGACCGATACTTACGAAATTAGTTTCAGTAAATTATTGCCGGGTATTAACTTCTCTGCACCTGTCATTCACGACTTTACCACTAATTCTACTGTCTGGCCGGATTTTGTGGCAGAAGATACCCGAAGTGCCGATTTCGATGGAGAATATGTGTTTATTGTTTCCCGGTCCGGAGGAGTTAACCCTAAATTACTCAAAGCAAGTGATATCCTGTCGGATGGAGTAGTTGCACCTATTGCACTAAGTACAGACGGTATGGCTGGCGGAACTTATGTCATTTCATCAGGACGCTTGGCTCAGGGACATATTTATATCTGTAATCTCACAACCGGTCTGGCAGATACCGATGCCGGAAAACTGAAACTTTATCATTATGCCGATGCCTCTTCAATCCCCGAACTTATTTTGGACTTTAACGGTGTAGTTGACGAATCCATTAAAGCTACAGGACGTTTTGGTGATAACATGTCACTGGATTTAGATGAAAACGGTAATGGTTATGTCTATTTTATAAATCATACAGGAGCAGGAGTTTTACGGTTTACAATAACAAATTTCCAAACTGTAAGTGAAGCAAAATTCATTTCAGACATTGCCAGTGCAACCTATTATGCTTGTTACAATAAAGTAGATAATGAAGAAGCTTACTTATTCACAAGTACTACAATAACCCCTATTCAGCTACGCGATAAAGATGGCGGACTACTGGCTTCTATTGATAAGATAGGAGATGCAGGACATGGAACCGATGCTCACATTGTGAATTACAACAACGGACGTTACTTAATGTTCACCTCCGGTCGTCAACAAAGTTCCTGGTCTTTCCCAATGTTATATATTTACGATATCTCAGAAGGATTCAGTACGGTACCCGCTTTCAACGCTTATAATGAGAAACATCCTGACCCGATCTACACCTATAAGTTAGGCGAAGCCACTCAAGCAGCTTGTGCAGGTATCACCGCATGGGCTACCGTAGAAAGCAAGCTTGTTATCTTAACAGCCGGTCCTAAAGCTGGTTTTGCTTTAATTGAGTTTCCAAAAAACGAAGAATAGTACTCTTTACAACAAAGATACGTCAAAAGCTGGATAAAGTTATCAATTTATAACTACAGAAACACAGATTTACGTAAATTAGCGCAAATTCAATTTAATCTTTGCGTAAATTAACGTTAATCTGTGTTTTAATAATGTACCTTTTATCATATTAAAATAATAATTATATTCACAATCAATCTTCATCTATTATATTCATTCCGATTTTACCCTAATAAATATATCTTTAAACCACTTTTTA